>JACCDX011052630.1_pt1 | contig 199680 bp, 199 predicted proteins | sample 7449681 | NCBI WGS metagenome assembly JACCDX01 (sample SAMN15323450, study PRJNA562643) | freshwater metagenome | isolation source: river surface water | place: USA:Blue River Watershed | collected 2017-08-18 | reverse complement strand
CAGGTACAGAAACAAATTTCTTCGTCTTCAGATCAGTCTTAAACATGTAGGGACCATAAGGACCTGTCTTGAATGAAAATGGACCTACCTTCTGTTCTTCCTGTGCAGGCTTCGAAGGACCACCTGCACCGCCACCTGTAGTACTTGGCCCCAACTTCGCTTTAATTTTCTGTATAATTACTGTCAGATCATCTTCAACTTTGACAGAAACATTAATATCCTTCCATTTAACATATGGGCCATATTGACCTTTATGTTTTGTGATAGGATGTCCATCATAATCTCCTATAGTGGGAATAGAATCAACAGATTTTTGAATGAATGCTTTGGCGACCTCAGGGGTCATATCAGCAAACAGAACGCCTGTAGGCCAGCCATAAAAGGTTGCTTTACCTCCTTCTTCTGTCGCATCTTTAATCAATAATGGTCCCTTCTTTGTCACTTGAGCCTTTAATCCATTCCCCAAATCCTTAACGAAGTCTTTCGAAGATCCGACAGATGTTCCTGTCACTTTTTGGAGAGTTTCATATCTATCTTTGTATGAAGACCAAGTGTTCTTCAGGACGTTCTTCCAGGGTTCAGTTCCAGCAGCGATCAGATCAAGACGATTTTCTAGATCAGCTGTAAATCCGAAGTCGAAGAGGTCATCGAAGTGTTTCAATGCAAAAGCCAACATTTGCCGTCCAAGTTCCGTTGGAACCAGACGATCCTTCTCTGCACCAAGAGCACGTTGGAAGGGAGTCTTTTTGATGGCAGCGGTAGGATTTTCGACAGAATATTTATTCAAAGTCACTTTAGTGCCTTCGATATTTTTCTTCTCAACATATTTCTTTTCGACAATGGCGTCAAGTAGTGATGCAAAAGTCGATGGACGTCCAATACCTTTTTGTTCAAGAGCCTTTACAAGAGTTGCTTCTGTATATCTGGGGGCTGCTTTAGTGATATGGGGCTGTGACTCCAAAGAAGTCCATGATAGTTTTGCACCAGGTTTCAGAGCACTAATGACTTTGAATGCATCGTCTGCCTGATCTGCTTCATCCGTTTCAGATTCATCATCATTTACGGGTTTGAGACCAATTGCACGCCAACCTTGGAACAGCGTTCTACGACCAGTAGCCGACCATTCAAAATCTTCGTCGCCATCTGCTTCAAAGACAGCACTAACTGTTTCTCCACGAGCGGGGGCCATAACTGACTGAATAGCACGAGCACGAATAAGCCTATAAATGTTATGATCAAGAGCCGACCAAGTATGTTCATGATCAGCTGGAATAGAATCAACCTCAAAATGAGTAGGACGAATCGCTTCGTGTGCCTCTTGTGCCTTCGGCTCCTCTTCAGGGCCGCCAGCACCACCAGTCGGTTTCTTAGTTTTCTTTTTTGGGGCTGCAGCAGCTGCAGTCGGCCCAACACCAACATAGTCTGCACCATATTTCTTCGTCATTAATGCCTTAGCTTCTTCCACAGCTTCTTCACACAAAACAGCCTTATCAGTTCTCATATAAGTAATATGACCCGCCTCATAGAGACGTTGAGCAATCTTCATTGTATTCTTAGGATTACTATGATACATTGAAGATGCTGCCTGTTGCAATGTACTTGTAATAAGTGGCTCAGGGGGGTTCTCTGTCCAAGGTCTTGTAACAACACTTTTAACTGTTCCTCCTGTGGATTCCTGTCGAATTTCCAAATAATTAACGGCAGATTCTTCATCTTCGAGTTCATCTTTTAGTGTTGCTGCAAATTGATTAGAGCCGTGTTGCCAAGTTCCTTTAACAATCCATGATGTCTGTGCAGAATGCTTCAAGACTTCATCTTCACGTTCAACAACGAAACGGAGAGCGGGTGTTTGGCACCGTCCTGCGGATAGACCACGGGCTACATGTTTCCATAGTAAAGGTGAAATAGTGAATCCTATCATCATATCGAGCATGGCACGAGCCTGTTGAGCATTTACACGATTCATATCAATGGTACGTGGTTCAGCAACAGCTTTACAAATAGCAGGTTTAGTGATTTCATGGAATACTGCTCTTTTAGTGGTTGCGATAGGTAGCTTCAATAGAACAGCAACAGAGTAAGCAATAGCTTCTCCTTCACGATCATCATCTGCTGCCAGAAATACTTCTTTTTTACCAACAGCTGCAGCTTTTAAGGCATTAATGGCTTTTGACTTATCTTTGACGAGGAATGCATAACGAGGCTCAAAGTCTCGATCGAGACCAATGGCTTCTAGACCTTCTTCCAAAGATCGAATGTGTCCCATAGAGGCAATAACTTGATAGTCAGGTCCAAGGAAGCCCTGGATTTTACTGCATTTAGCAGGGGATTCTACAATGACTAATTTACTCATGATATCTAATGAGTAAATTATATTGATCTAGTCAAGTCAATTTTTGAGAGTATTATTAAGTCCATTGTTTTGTATCTGTTGTTAATGCCTGTATAGCAAAAGCACGATTACCTGAAAGTAAGTTTAATGTTCCACTTGTTGGTGGATTAACGGGCCAACTATAATAAATTCCATAACCAACACCAAGACCTGTGCCACCACTTATATTTTGCAAATTGGAACAAGAATTACTTAATGCCCACATACCTAAGACACCTGCAGTTGCTCCATTAGTTGTGCTAGAACCTTTTAGGACAAAATAGTTGATTCCTGTAGTAGTTGTAGGTAATACATTACCAACATATGAATATCCAGTTGCTGGAGAAGCACTATTTTTATTAGCCAAAACACGAATTCCAGAAACAGCTGCTGTATTTTTCATTGAAAAAGCAAAAATGTATTGATTTGCTGGAATTACGGGTGTATTAGTACCAACTGCATTTGCAACTTGCAGATTTTGAGAACCAAATGATGAACTTGCTGCAGCAGACATAATTGTATCAGTGGCTCCAATTTTGTTTGTCCCAGTAACATTGGTTTGTAAAGCTGTATATTCAGTACTAGTAATTTTAACCCAACTACCAGCAGAAGCAGAATTATAAGCACTTAATGATGTTGTCAAAGAATCTGCAATCTTATCACCAGATGATACTGCGGGTCTTTGTAATCTTCCGTAGCCAAATGCGGCAGAACTCATTGATGCAATCGGCATTAATAACTAATATTATAAGACATTTATTATTAAATAATAATAATTAACAATTAATAGATATGGCAGAAGAGCAGCCAGCACAACCGAAGTATGATCCAGTAGATGTGGAGGTAATAGAATCAGTGCCGGCACTAGAAAAGGCAATTTATGATATGTTTGGAGATGCTGGGCCGAAGGTTAATTATGAAGCTAATCCGCATATTAATCCAATAGTGCCTTTACATCCAAATCTTAAATGGCGGAAATGGAATCCGGCTCCAACAACAGCTAATATTCGTAATACAGGATCTTATATTATTGATAAGTTACACTTCAGAGTAATTGGATGTCTAGTAAAGGATGGGAAGCTGAAGAAAGTGCTTAAGATCAAGAATGAAACAACACCGAAGCAATATATTCCGTATTTCAAGCAACTTAGTAAGGATTTGAAATGGCCAGGAGTTGCACAAGGAATGAGGCTCGATGAAAATTTCTGGAAGCACAAAGATATTCGTATTATGGGTTGTATTTTGAAACGATGGAGTCAAAAAGATAAAGGTGAAGATGAAGTTGATGTTCCTGGTTATCTAAACGATTTTTATGGTCGTTTTATGTCATCTGTTAGTCAAAAATATCCATTACCTGATGGATTTTATATTATTTCACCCACTGATCAAGTTGTTTTACGTAAAGACGGCAAGGAACCGGTTGTGGATGTTGTGGGAGGATTAATTCCATTGAAGTCTCATAATTTTGCGCATTATTATCCTATAATGAATTCTAGTACGCATGTTGATTATGCAGATATTCCATTACCAACATATGATGATTGGATGTTTGTTCGTGGAAAGACTTTACAAATTGATCAGGTAGAGCTTGATTGGAATAAGAAGAAGCCGATGGCGGTTTTCCGTGGATCTTCATCTGGTTGTGGGTTCAATGAGAAGACTAATATGCGTATTAAAGCTGCAGCTTTGTCAAAGGCCTATCCTGATTTATTGGATGCAGGTATGAATGTTTGGACGGTTCAAGCAAAGATGCATCGTACAGGTCGTTTAGGATATATTGATCGTAAAAAATACAAAGAAACTGTTCCATCGATTCCTTTCGCAAAACAGAGTGAATTCAAATATTTGTTACATATTGATGGAAATGTGGCGGCATATCGTCTAGGTGTTTCTTTGCTTTTAGGGTCATGTATATTATATCAGGAAACGGGGTCCCGTGTTTGGTTCCAGCATTTAATGAAACCGTATGTGCATTATATTCCAATTAAAGAGGATCTATCGGATTTGATAGAGACTATTAAGTGGTGTAGGGAGCATGATGAGGAATGTAGGAAGATAGCTGGGGCGGCCTTGGAATTGGGACAGCGTATTTTGACAAAGGATTCATTAATAGATTATTTTGCAGCAACGATGTGGGCAATAGCTGATTCAATGAAGCACGGGCTGCAGCAAAAGAAAAGTAATAGGACTCGTAGAAGTGGCTCTCTAATAAAATCATTTAGAAAGAATAACAAAAAAACAAAAAAACAAAATAATAATAGAAACAATGTCAGTTCAAAAAATGCTTGAGGATGAAATAAATAACTTTAGACCGACTAATAAATCTGGTTCTAAATTGAGAACTAAATTAGAAAAAATAAGTACGGCTTTAGCAAGTGGTGCAAATCCTAATGGTACCACACCATTATCATCTCCTTTAATAAATGCTATAGAAAATAATATACCTATTGAAATTATAAAGATTCTTCTTGAATATGGAGCAGATCCAAATATTATAAAAAATAACAAATCAGTTTTAAGAGTTTTATTGGATGATGATGTTGATTTTTCGATGGAATTAATTGAGATTTTAAAAATGCACAAATTTGATATTAATAACTTACCATCTAGAAGAGAATTTATTGACAGCTTGAAAATCTTATTATCTAATCCTGAAAAATTTGAAATATTTGCCAAAAATGGATTTAATATTTTTAATGGTTCAATAGAAGATATAAGAGAAGTGTTTAAAGATTATAGTCGCCAATTTATCAGACTATCTCTAGTCAGAATAAATAAGTTATTTAACATTTTATTAGATAATTATCCTGTCACGCCATTTGGTGATTCTATGGCAACATTTTTATGGCGGATAACATCTGGTGAAATTAAAAAATCATTCTATCAATTATTAAAGGATCGTAATTTCCAAGATTTGTATATACCAGGTGATGACGGACGCACATTAGCACATGTAATAGCTACATCAAATGATAATATAAATACTGAATATCCTGAATTTGTAATACAATTACAATCAGTTGGTAGTATGAAAAAAAACATTTTGGGTAGAACACCTTTACAATTATATACTTTAAAGAAGAAACAAAAAAATAATAACCCTGGGCGTCTTATACAACGAGAACAATGGCCGTTTATAGAGCAACCTTATAATCCCTTTGCAGGAGGAAATAAAAAAACACGGAAAACACGTAGAACACGTAGAACACGTAAGTAATTATTTTTGTAGTTCTTGAATAAGGCTCTTTTGTTGTAGCATGATTGATGTTTGTTTTTGCAAGAGAGCTTTGAGTTTAGCATTTTCAGCCTCGAGTTCAGAGATTTTTTCAGCATATTTGACTTGTTCTTTTTCTGCGACCCACGGCGAATCTAGCCGACGTCTTTTACGAGGTGGTTCTTCGGGTTCGGTATCGGATTCTGCTTCTGGTTCTGAATAATCTTCATCATCCTCATCATCGTCTTTTTTCTTCTTAAATTTTTGTGTCTTTTTATTTATCTTCTTTAATTCTTTTTCGCTAATCCAAGACCAACCATTTGTTGATTCTAGTTTATCTAATTGATTTTTAGGTAAAATACCGCTATTGAATTTCTTAATTTGATATGTTTGCCAATTAGCGAGCATATTTTCTGACGGGCCACTAAAAGCATAAATGGGCCGACGTTTATGAGTTTCATAGAATTCAGTCCATAATTTATATTTAGTAGTCCATTTAGAAATATTGTACCTCATAAGACCTTTATTATTAGCACCGATAACTTTGAATGAATGTTGTATTTTCTCAGTAACTTTATCAGGTTTATATGTAACAAGTGGTTTGTCAGGTTCTGCCTCAACATCTTCCCATACATTAATACCGTTCGCTTGTAAATCAAAATGTGAATTCATTTAGTGTTTTAATAATTGAAGATATGACTTGAAAAAATCAATTTTAATATAAGTAATTTTATAATATAATTAAAATTGATTTTTGTATTATTACTGAGTTGAGAGATAACAAATAAAATGAGTTCATCTGAATCTATCGAAGAGATTGAACGTATTACTGAGGAATGTGCAAAACAGGTACAAGATCAAGGACAACGGCTTTCAGGTATTAAGAGACCTCGATTATCAGAGCCTGAAGCGGCACCTATTGCGGCACCTGTTCTTCCACCCGTACAACAACCAGTATTATATAATGTTGATGCATATACTGGATTGGGTATTTTAAATGGTATGCTAAATTCTAAAATGGGTTCATTTATGAAAGCGATAACAACAGATATCAATTCATTTATAAGTAGTTTAATTACTATTAATCATAATGTTAATCAAGAACTTGATAAACAAAATAAGGAAATTGCTGATTTAAAAATAGAAATAGCTACTTTGAATGAAAAGAATGCAAAACTTGAAGAATGGAAGAAGACTATGCAAGCACTCCTTAAGAGTGATGATTAAGTTATGAACTATTCCACAAAAAATTTGATATTTTTTCAAACAATATTTTACAATTAAAATATGTCATTTGCAAAAGTATATCCTGAAGAAGTATTCTTTGTAGTTCCAGGTAAGCCTCCAATGCCTAAATGGAAACAACTAGAATTGGCTAAGGATCCGAATTTTAAGGACTTGCATGAACAACTGGAAGGAGGTCCAAAAGAAACTTGGTCTTCGAAACATGGTTACGATCTTACTTTCAGACAAGAGGCAGCTATTCTGAAGGCAAATATACGAAGTACAAAAAATGTACCACAACATTTAACAGAACCAATAGAACCTAATAGAGATATCGTTAAATGTTGTATAATAATGTAATAATTAAAATATATGCGTTAATTTAAAAACTTAATTAATACACTACATCTATAGATATAATGAATCTTATTTACATGTGTGTGTTTTATCAATATCAATATATTGATTTATTAAGTCTTCTAATTACATCTATATCTGAAAAGGCAAATATTATAATGGAAACTACTGATATTCTTATTATAACATCTCCGACATTTGAACCATTAATTAAAAAAAAATTAGAAACTTTTAATTTACCTTTACATTATTATATCCTAAATTTGAATACATTAATGGAGGCTTCTTGTTGTAAATTAAAAATTTTTGAGTATAATCAAATTGATAAATATGAAAAAATTCTGTATTTAGATACAGATGTATTAATAAATTCAGATATAAATGTTTTATTTAATTGTGAATTATCACCTAATAAATTATATGCTTTAGAAGAAGGTAATATCGGAGAGTCATTTTGGGGGGGTGTTGAATTTTTCGATTTTACGGAATTTAATAGAAATACAACAGCCTTTTCAGCAGGTGTATTTTATTTTTTAAATAATTTATCAATAAAGAAATTATTCCAGGATTGTAATATACATATATTGAAACATCTAAGTGAAAATAAACCAATTCCAACATGTTTAGACCAACCATTTTTAATATACCATGCTTTTGTTCAAAATAAATATGATAATCAATTTATGAAAAAATATTTAGAAAATAATCCTAGTGTAATAAGTAATGAAAAAATAATATATCATTTTCCAGGAGGACCTGGGCATTATTCAAGTAAATTAATAAAAATGAATGCCTTTTGGAATTTAATGAAATATAATACTATTGAAGAAATTATAAGAAATGGATTCAGTATGGTATCTAGAGAAAGGTTATTAAACTTACAAAATCAATGTAAAAAATTTAGAAATACTAATTATTCATTTGTAGAATGTGGAGTAGCTAAAGGTGGTTGTTTAGCTCTGATGAAAAATATGGCTGGAATTAATAATAAAGTATTTGGATTTGATAGTTTTGAAGGAATGCCTGAAATTACAAAAGAAGATATAAGTATGTATAACAAATCTGATATTTTTAATGGATTTGGTAAAGTAGGCGATAATTTATCAGGAGGTATCGAAAATGTATATAAAACATTTAATACATTAAATATTTCAATAGAAAATGTTAATCTAGTAAAAGGGTTTTTTAAAGATACATTAAATACATCAGAAAATATCGATTTTATCGGTGAAATTGGTGTATTACGTTTAGATGGTGATTGGTATGAATCGACACGCATATGTTTAGAAAAATTATATGATAATGTTGTTATAGGTGGTGTAATTATTATAGATGATTATGGTCATTGGATTGGTGCTAAAACAGCTACTGATGAATTTAGAAATAAACATAATATTTTAGATCCTTTAATACAGACAGATTACACTGAACATTATTGGATTAAAACAAAAAATTTTGAAAATAGAAATGATATGCTTAAATATTATTCTAATACATTATCTAATCCTAAAATTCTTGAAATTGGTGTATTTAAAGGTGAATTTTTAGATTTCATGGTTAATAACTGTAATTTTAGTTCAATTGATGCAGTTGATCTTTTTGAAGGAATTACATGTAGTGGTAATGCTGATGGAAACAATGTTGTTCATTATGATGTTGGAAAAAGCTACATAGAATTATTAGAAAAATATTCTAAAATGTCTAACATCAACATTCACAAATCAAATTCTATTGTATTCTTGCAAAATCAACCTGATACAACATATGATATTATTTACATAGATGGAGATCATTCATATGAAGGTGTTAAACAAGATTTGATACATTCATATAAAAAAATAAAAAATGGAGGTTTTATTATGGGGCATGATTATGAAATGAATATGCAAAAAGCCAGAACAAGTTATAATTTTGGAGTAAAACAAGCAGTCGATGAATTTTGTAAAACATATAATCAAAATATTATATCAAAAGCATTTGACGGCTGTGTTAGTTATTGCATACAAATAAAAAAATAATTTAAATATCATACAAAAAATCTTTTTTAAACGTTCCATTTTCCCAATAAAAGGACCAGAGGCCAGCTCTACTTCCTTTAGAATATTCTCCTTTCATATGGAGCACTCCAGATTCATAATAATATTTCCATATCCCAGACATCTTCCATCTTTCTGACATCTGACCTTCTTCCTTCAAAGCACCCGATGGATAATATTCCCGATATAATCCTTTAGGAAATCCATCAACATTAGTATATTCCGCCTTCAAGGAACTTCCGTCATCATAAAATTTTCGACAAGGTCCATTTTCTTCATGATCGACATACATGGTTTCTTCTTCAAGAGCACCAGATTCATAGAATGTCTTCCAGATTCCTTCCATGCTTCCGTCTTCATAACAACCTTCCATTCCTAATTTGCCATTTCTATGATAGAATTTCCATAGACCTTGTCTTTCATCATTTTCATAGAGTCCTATTTCTTTTAGTTGTCCATCTTCATAATAATATTTTCCTATTCCGTTTAATTTATCATCTATTTTCGTTCCTTCAAAGAATATCGATCCAGAATCATAATATTTTATATGATTTGATTTTTCTTGTAATTCGGACATCTTATTTATATAAATTAATACATTTTTAGATTTTTGTATCTAAAAATTGATTTTCTAGTTGTGATCACCTGCAGTCAGATCCAAAATGTCAGCAGAACAAACTTTGCCGCCCCATAAAGAATTCTGTGCAAAAATGACGCCAATTGCATTTAATATTTGCTATCAAAATAAAAAACAGTTGCCGTGGTTTAAACAGATCTTCCATGAAAACTGTTCAAAAAAATCGGAAATGGTTTTTGAGAATTGTGTGAGTCTTGCTGAACGAACAAATATGTTCGAATTGAAAGATCCTATTGCACCTTCAGCACCTTCAAGCTAAATATCAATTTCAACTCTTTCACCAACGGTACAGTGATTATTTTGGGCAATCATAATAGTACCATCATTATTAGTTACAAGACGACCTGTACGTCTAGCAGCAATAGGTATGATATTATTAGGAACATTTTCAATATCATAAATATAGATAAATTTACCAACATTATTTCTAACAAGTTCAGAATTTTCACTAATAATATTATCCATTAGATAAGACTCAGGGGCTAATAGCATTAAGATCAAATAAGAATTTTCAAATACTGTATCTGTCGAAATTCGAATTATACGTCCAACTGTGACAATCATTTTTTGTTATTTTGCTTAAATGAGCAAGAAGATATCAACTTTATTCACAATTATAACTTTAATACATTAAAATTTTAATATAAAAATAAAGATTAACTAATATTGTTGTTATTCCGAAGAAATATAAAATATCAGCTTTCCAGTCTTCAATAGTTTTTTTATTTTTAATTTCATTTGCCAAATACATCATGAAAGGTCCCAAAAAGAATATATCTACTAGCCGTACCCATTGCCACTTACCTAGAATTGCGGGATTCATCTAATATTATAGACGCATAAAATTGAGAATGAGTCTTATCTAAAAATAACAATAAATATGGGAAATAGAAATTCAAGAGACGAAACATTAACAAGACGTCTATACACGTACAATGATGGAGTATTTTGCAGAGATTATGCTGTAACAAATTATCACGATCAAACACATATATTTGATGGCTCAAGCCGAATAATATTTAAATTCATTAGAGATGGAGAATCTACCTATTTAAAAATTAAATACAACGCAGCTTTTCATCTGCTAGATAAGGCAAAAACTTACAAAGAAGGTAATATACAATATATAGAATTTTGGTTGAACCCTAATGCAGATTATAGTCAAGATAGATCAATTACACCTGATGTTCATTTAATCAGATGGCATAATAGCATACAAAAAATACATTTCAATTATGATAGTACTGTTAATTAATGCAAAAAAATTTGAAATATTTTTTTAAAGATAATAGGATCTCACACACAAAATGCCAAAGTACGCAGTATTCTTCGAGCTATTCTTTGTCTGTCACAGTACTAATGATATAGACTATGACTTTGATTTTGACGAGGATGACGATTTATCACCTGAAAAAATTCAGGCAAAGAAACATTCATTCGATTATACATCAAACAATATTGGTGATATTATGGAATATGTTCGGAGTTTCCCCGCAGAAGATTTTGCAGAGAATTTCATTGGTCTTTATGATATTGAACCAGGAACAGCAAAATGGATTACCAGTGGTGAAAAAACCACATTCAGTTTTCAAATTACAACAGATGACACAATTGAAGATATCATTGATCTATATATGATGAACTCTCTTGAGGATGGTGCCTATGAAGGCGAAGACAACGGAGTGGTTATTATGACTCTTGATAAGAAGTACGAATATGGTCTCATTGATTATCGTGCTAGGGAGAATATCGCAGTTATCCCTGTAGTGGATTAATTCAACAAAAATATGGAAACATACAAAAATAAAAATAAAGTATTTATATAATTTTTTGCTTTTAAAACACTACATACTTACCTTCTTTGCATTCATATACTCCATCTTCAAGTTTGACACCAATTCCATCAACACCGATTTTTCCTGATAGATTGAGTCTTCGACCAGTTAAAATGACTTCAATAAATTTCTTCGGCTCAACACAGATAAATACCACAGCACTCTTTTCATCCTCATCGTATGAGAGATATCTTGAAGATGCAATAATACCTCTAAAAGTCGCATCACGTTTTCTGTCGAAATAATAACAATCTGGAATAAAACCTTTATTGAAGTCCCAATAACCTAGTCTTCGAAGAGATTCTTCAGGCTTTAGTTCCAAAGTAGTAGCAGAACTTCTTGCAAGTCCATAAATGGATTTCTTCTTATACATCTTCGATAAATCTACACCAGCTAAATAGGCTTCATATAAATGTACCCATTTTCTATATGAACTTTGACAGTGTTTCAACGCACCTTCCCAGAATTCCTTCGGTTTATATATCTTCATCCATGCCAATTTCCATATGAGTTGAGCGTAAGAATATGCGTGGGATTTACAGAAACTATATGCTCTCATATTTTTAATGGCCTTCAGAAGAATATTTCGGGTATCAGGTCGAATTTTTTCAAGTTCTTTATTGAATTCTTCTTTGATTTTGGGATCTCCTTTAGTGAGCCCTCGTCTATAATAATCGGCTTTTTCGTCATCACATCGAAATGCCATTGAGATAAAATTAATTGCATCATCATCATATACACAATATGTATCTAAATCTTTCATAGTTGTTGCATGTCTAGCTGCTCTAGCGGCGGGTCTAATAATTGCCAAACACATAGCAAGACCATCGATATTTTGAGGTTTAAATTTGAGGAATGCTTTTCGACAGAGAGGGGATTCTGCCAAAGTCAAACCTATATTATTACCTGTACAGAAGAGTTCTGCAATTTTGGGATCTTCGGACCATGATTCAAAACCTCCAAAATCCATGCCCTTTGCTTCATATAGTTGTGCCAAAGCTCTCGAAGATAATATATCAATTTTGAATCGTTTATTATTCGCCACATCATGTTTATTCAATGTAATCTGTGCCATTGTAGAACCTTTCTTGGATTTCAATAGAAGTTCTTCAGGAACTCCATCAGGATAGAAGACTACTCCACCACAATGAAGAGAATATGTTCTGAAAGTATTTTCAAGACTTTTGACGGTATTTTCTATAGTATTTCTTTCTTTCGCTTTTAATGATCGAAGAACACTATGGAGTTCTACTTTTTTAATTTGTCGGCGAATCCCAATACGTCTAATGGCTTCTCGAAGTGCGCTTTTTTTGTGATAGAAGACATGATTACTGATTCTTGCAATTGCTCCTGGCCAACGGAGTTCTAATTGCAAGAAGACTTCATCTCGAAGGTTGTAAGGGAAGTCGAAGTCAATATCTGGAAGAGTTGAACGATAATTTGTTAGGAATCTCGCAAAACTAATATTATATCTGACAGGATCTACATGACTTATACCAAGTACATAACATAACAATGAAGATCCACAAGAACCTCTAGTAACATGTGGGATTCCTTCGGTAATCTTGAGGATTTCTATTGCTTGCATTAAATATTGTATAAGATCTTTTTTAGTAATTAAATCGATTTCATATTTGAGTCTCTTTTGATATTCATCTGTCTGGGGAAGATCACGTATGAAATATGAACTGATACTTGGACTCAAAGCATATGCTGTGGGATTAGTCTTAACAGCTGCACTAGATTGCATTGTAAGAGTATGTAATTTAATTAAATTACTATTAACGGTCAAAGTATCACAATTATATGAGAAGGGAAAGGAAGTATTTGATGTAGATCCCATATATTTGTTGATCCTATCGCAAATCTTAATAGAACTAAGTGCGCTAATATCAATTATGAGTCCATATTTTTTTTTCTGATGGAGATCCCGTCTCAAAGTACGACCAACACATTGAACAAAGACTTTAGCATCACGGTCTTCGACATTATCCATAAAGATACAGCAGTCAAGGTTTTTGATATCTGAGCCTTCCCGATGTTTCGCTGCACAAAACATTATTGCCTTCTCTTCCGCCTCCATAAATTCTTCAACACCTATTTGATGAGCAGATGTATCAATTGCGACAGAAATTCCATCAGAATTAAGAGAAGCTGACCATTTTTCAGCGAGTTCTTCACAGAAACGAATCATTCCGCACCAGACGAGAATTTTCTTGTAGGGGAGATGTACAAGTTGTTGTTTAATAACGGTTAGAATATCATCATAGGATAGCTGTTGGTCACTTTTGATCCAGTGTATTTTAGGGGGTAGAATAACTTTATCAATGACAGCATCATATATACTATATTGAGTTAGTAATTTATCGAAAGGAGCGTGTTCAAGTACGGGTGTGGCAGAGAATCCGATACAAGGTATTGAGGGCCATTTATTGAGTGCGAAAGCATAGAAAGCACGTGTGGTAGCATTAACGATGGAATGACATTCATCGTGAATGATAAGACCTATGGGTGTTTTTATGTCCGTATATTTGAGACCACTTACAAGAAATGCACGATTGATGACAATTAGTATGGGTTTTTTCCATATAGTTGCCATTTGAATTTCTTGGATCCAATCTGGAGATTTTCTTTTAGAGTAATCCATGATGATGAATTTTTCCCTAATTGTGGAGAATCCTTTACGGGCTATGGCAGAGGAATCGAATTGTTCATTTAGGATAGATTTTTGTTCGCATATCCAGAGAACATTTACGTTCGGATTTCTATTATGGAATTCTAGGAGGATTTGTAAAGCTATCCATGATTTACCAGTACCAGTAGCATGTGCATGGACACCACTTGCAAAATTGGATACCGTGGTTTTATGGATGGCATTTATTTGGCTTTGATGGAATTTTGACATACTTTATAGAACCTGTTTAGAGATTCTATGAGGTCAATTTTTTAGAGGTAATAAATAGAATGCCGACTCCGAACATTTTTTCATTTTCTGGTGAGAATCTATTAGCATGGACTTCTGCGTATGCTTTATGGGAGCCGATTAGTTATTTTTTATTCCCTGCGGCCTTTAAAGCGGCTACAACACAGGAATATTACAATCCGAAGAAATTTCCTTTTGCAATTGTTGCCTTCGGTGATTATATTTATAGTACAATGATCTTTATTGTTGCACAGGTTGCAATTACCAGTTTATTTGGGACTTCTGCTGCACCTAATTGGCTTGAATGGGCTAAGCGTTTAGGATTATTTTTAGGAATCCAATGGATATCTGATTTATCATTTTATGGATTTATAACACAAGTAGGCAAGGTTTATAAAAACAAGTATATTGATTTCTTCAATCGCTATGGATCCCAAGTAGGTATTGGAGCTCCTATCGGTGATTCTATATATGCTATTATATGGCTCTTAACTACACAATTTGTTGCTTCTGTTATGCCTATATGGAGCCAAGTATTTGCAATTGCAACATTCTTGTTTATGACATTAGTATTTTCATATTAATCGCAAAACGTATAAAATCTAATTGAATTTTGATAGAAAAAAATTGAAATCAGTTTTTCCTAAGTGACAAAAGTCCCCCCCCTTGGTATCAGCAATGGCCTCTGCGCCTTCAGCTGTACCTGACACTGTTGCTGTCGTCGATATGGCTAGCAAACGGTTCCAGGTTGCTTTTGAGCAACTCCATACTGCCTATTCAGAGGCGAAGAGTATCACAGCGAAGTGTGCTACTCTGGAAGAGATAGAAGCTCAGATTATTGAGCTGCTCAGGCCTAGATTACGTCGTTGGCCTGATGTGACTATTCGTCACAACCTAACACACTATTATGATAAAACTTCAATTACATTAGAAGATATCACCCATACATTGAACTGCATTCCTGGCCTATTAGAAGGTGGAGGAGTGATTGTATATTCAGTAGAAATTCCCGGGTCTCAGCCCACACCAATTATTCACATCAGTGTCTCAGATCCAGCGAAGGTCGAGGAAGTCAATCAGCGAGAAGCTGCGGAAGAAGAAGCGTATTACAGGTCTCAGATGACCCAACCGCAGACAGAATTCTATAACGACGATCCAGACGACTATTATTATTATCCGAGCGAACGACACTACGAAGAAGAAGAAGATGATGATTACAGGTGCTATTGCGGAAGTGAAACATGTTCAGGTGATTGCGGCGAATTGCGCTGCGGTTGTACTGATGTATGTAGATGTCATTGTCGTCCAGATGAGGATGACTAGACTGAAATAATATGTAAAAAGTTCTAAATAACTAATTGCAAAAGAACTTTTTTTGTTCGAAAAAAATTGTGATTAAGAGATTATTTAGTGCTAAGTAACACACCAGAATACTTGTATATGCCAGAAATCAATCACTGTAGGTTTCGGATTTTTATACCATGCAAACATATAATTATCATGTCCAACAAGATTTTTAAGCATAGTATTCAAATGATTATTAATAATTTCTTCAGGAAATTCATAAAAGTAATTTTCATTACTAAACCAAAGTATATAATGATTACTATGGTTTGGTAAATTATATCTGAAAATGGATGGTTCAAATATCCAATTAGGTGGTTCAAGAATATTTTTGAAGATGGAATGCTTTATAAATTCTCTTACAGATGGCCATGTGTTTTCAATTTCTGCCATTTTTTGTCTTTTTATGGTGAGATCATAATCACTTGGCCGAATAGTATGTTCATTAGGAATCCAATCATATATTTCTGATAGACGATTAAGAGCCGAAAGTTCTGAATTGATCTTCGAACGCATTTTCTTTTTGCGAGGTTTTGGAGAGAATATTACATTCAGTTTTATTTAACATAATGAATTTCCTAAAGGTATGGCAGCGAGCGCACCCAGAACAAATCCAATTAAATATCTATATTTCATAGTCTTATAGACAGATAACCAAGCTTGATTTTCTTCTTTGGTTTTAAGATGATTGAGCATATAATCGGATTTTGGCATTAATAAATAATATAATGCTGTAGAAAACAGAGTTATACCAAAGAATAGAGAAACTCTGTGGAATCGATTAGTAATACTAGAATTAATTAAAATAATATACGCCAAAAGCATGCCAATTAGAAGTCCCTGAATGTAATGCGTAGTGCGCTCTTTAACAATTGCATCATATTTTGCAGCAAGTTCAGGGGATAATTTACGTCGTAGTGTTTCTGTTTGTTCTTTAGTAGCAAGCATAGTAAATGTACTAGCCCCAATAAAACCGATACCAATTAGACCAGATGTAAAACAATTCATGTCTAATTTTATATATATTTTCTAAATATAAATAAATGCTAATTGAATCAACATTTATTTCAATTGTTATCCAAATGCTTACTGCAATTATTGATATTTACGGTATATCTTTACCAGTAGAAGATAATTATTATATTTTAAAAGAGATTTTACAAGTTGAGCTTGGAGTTCAAGTAATTGAATTAATTTTTTATATTTGGTTGGTATTTAGTATTCATTCTATCAAAAATATTACAATATTCCGTTATGCGGATTGGTTTATAACTACACCGGTTATGTTGATTACACTAATGGCTTATTTAACGATTAAACCAGACAGACCTACAAAACTAATTGATTTCTTAACAGAAAATAAAAATAATATTATTTATGTGGTAATATTGAATATGGCTATGTTAGGATTTGGATTATTAGCTGAATTTGTTCCAGTACATAAAATACTTTTTGTTAGTATTGGATTTATTCCATTTATAATGTATTTCTATAAGATTTATAAGGATTATTTACTAACTGATAATAAAGATATTCATCCAGTATTTACTCGAAACAGAATTTTCTGGTATTTCGTTATTGTATGGAGTTTATATGGAATTGCTGCTTTATTACCTTATGTACAAAAAAACATAGGATTTAATATTTTAGATTTATTCAGTAAAAATGCCTTCGGTATAATGCTTGTATATATAATTAGCTATCATGTAAAAGAAATGCCAACATTAGGGTCTATAATAAAGGATTTTTTAAAATTAGAGTGAATATTAAGGATGTTCATTTGCTGAAGCAGAACTAATTACACTACTCATTTCATCGTGTTCATTTTCTTCGCTATGTATTTGAGATCCTGCGGAAGATCCTTGTGGCGATTCGCTTTTAGAAGAGAATAGATTTTCACAAATTGGACAACCCCTATCAAGCATAATTTCATCACATGTTGGACAATGTTCTGTTTTTTTGCTTGGAACTGGAATCATTTGAAATAATGTCGTGGAAGGTTGTCTTTGAAGTGTTGTGATAGAGGGACGTGTCGCAGCTTTTCGTGGTGCTCTTAGAAAAGAACTAACACGACCACGATCTTGAAGGATTTGTTTTGCATTATCTTCACGTTGTTCTGCACTTGTTGAAGTAGGAGTAATTTTATTAATAAATCCTTTTACACCTTGTACAATATCATTTGATAGAGATTGTTTTGCAAATGCTTTCTTGATTATTGCAGCCTCTTTAGCTGCTCTTTCTATTTTAGCAGTAGTATCTTCTATTTCGGCTGATGCCGGCATTCCTACTGCTACGGAATCAGGCGGTAAAGATGCAAGAGCACGGTCTATATCACCTTTTAATTCATGTATAGACCGAGATTGACGACGAATCATTGGGGTTTCAAGTCCATAAGAGTTGGCCATGGCAGTCAAATGTTTTTCCATAGTGGGCGTCATTTCAGAAGAATCTTCAACATAATCTTGTATTCTATAAATTTCATTCTTAATGATTCGTTCAAATAGTTCAGACAATGTCAAATCACCTTCAGCAAGTCCTGATCGCATCGCCATACGACGAATAATATCTTTCTTAATACCCATATCTGATTTTACGAGATCCAAATATGTTCCCTTCATAGTACTAATAAGGAATATTGCGTTCTTGCGCAATATTAATGGAAGTTGCATTTCAGAAGAAATTTTTGATCCGAACAAAGCCCATTCTTGTTTTAGTCTCAAAGAGTTTTCTAATTTTTCTTGAATCTGATAGACTTTTATGTAACCGGCGGCAATTGTTAATGTAAAAGTCAAAACAGTAAAAACAATTTTTAATGCAAGAGCTGTCTTCGGGCTATCTTCTTCATTTGTATTAAATGTTGAAACGCTAAGTGTTGATGCCAACGTCGAAACAATTAGATTAATAATTGTATTCATTCGAAGTGTCTTCTTATAACCTTCAGTGGCTTCTGAAAGAATATCTAAATAGACTGCTGCATAGTGAATCCATTCAGTCAGAATTTTCATATTATTTGGATCTTCCCAGCCTTGACCTCTACGACTTTCATAGTATGCAAGATCTTCATCCGTTCCTTTCTGCTGTGACTGCTTTGGATCAGTGATCTGAGTTTGCTTTGGATCAGTAATAGTCAGGCCTTGTTGCCCGGGAATACCACTCATTTATAATCTATTAAACAATTCTAAAAACTGGAGCCAGTGCCTAAAATAATATTATTAGAATAGGATATGACTACTATTGGTACAGAGAATTTGGCGCCCGGTGCTTTATATGAACTTGTAGCCCGTGGTAATAAAGATGTATTTTTCTTATCAAAGGACTTTGAAAAGGCCGATAATCCATTCAGTCAATTATATAGTTCTTCCGAGCCTCATTTAGCCGATGTTCGTACAATTGTGCCAACAAATGCTGCGGATTTCGGAAAAATGGTTGAATTTCAATTAGAAACATATGGAGATGTTTTAACGGATATGAATATATTAATTGATCTTCCTTCATGGCTTCCAGCGCTTCCTTTAATAGCAGGAGGAACAACATATCCACCTCAGGAACTTAATTGGCAACAACATGTTACTTCTGCGGATGATAATTCATATGGTTGGGTTAGAGGAATTGCATATCTTCTCTTTGAAAGGATTCAGATTCTTCAGGATCTTGTATTAATTCAAGATATTTCTGGTGATAGTCTATTAGCCCTAGATCAAACCGCAAGTACAAATGTACAATATTATTTGCGGGCTACGGAGTCTGGAATGCATAATGGATCTGCTCGAGAAATAGCTGCTAATGCGACTCCAGGTCGTCTTCGGGTTCGGATTCCTTTCCCTGGCTTACAAGGTCTATATGATGGAGGTCTTCCTTTGTGTGCTTTGCAATCTCAGAACTATAGAGTGCGATTCAAACTTCGTCGAGCGGAACAATTATGGGAATCAGCTATAGCAACTACTACTGCACCATGGGATAATACATTCAAAGTTCCTGGTATAATTTCTGATGTTGGTATTTTGGGTCGGTCTGCTTTAGGTCCTCCAACACTTTTATTGGAAACTCGACAGATTTATTTGACGGATGATCAGAAGAAAGAATTGCAACAGACTCATTTACAGATTCCATTTATAAAATATTATGATGAAACTTTTACAATTGGAGAAGCGGATTATGTTGCAATTGATAAAGGTGGTACATCAGTAATCCAGCGAAGAATGGAGGGTCGTCATCCAATGGAACGGCTACTTTTCTTCTTCAGATCAAAACAATGGTTCAATGATGGTAGATTATGGCGTCTAGGTGGAAATGAATTTTATAATTCAGTCGAATTTTTTGTTGCTGGTACAACACGGGAATATGATTGGTCCGCAGATATTTTACATATAGTAAATGGACTCGTAAAAGATGAGCGATATATGGCAGAGAGAGGTCAATCGGAACTTCGTTGGTCAATCCCTGAAGGAGTGGGATATAATAGGCAACCAACTGGTACAGTTAATTTTTCTACTGCATCCCGTCCAACTCTTGCAATTAATCTTAAGAATGTTGAATCGAACCCAGAAGACGGACAACGGACAACTTTATTACAAGTATGTGGGGAATCATGGGGAATCTATGAAATAAAAGATGGTCGTGGGCGATTAATGTTTATAGATTAAAGAATATTAGAAATAATAATATAGATTTGTTATAGTAGATATGGATTTGGGTGAATCGCCTAGCATAAAATGTTCATTATGTGATGGAATTATTAATAAGGTAACTCATGGATTTGCACGCTTACCATGTAATCATGAATTTCATATAAGATGTTTGATTCCTGCATGTGAGAATTATTATAGTTTTAATGCTGATATTCAATGTAAAATGTGTTTAGCAGCAGATGCTGCTGCGGCAATAGCAGAGGCAGAACCGGTTGCAGCAAATACGGATGATGCTGCATTAGCTGCTCCTGTGGCTGCTCCTACAATTCAATTTGTTCCTGTGGTAGATGATGCATATCAAATTGCTGATCAAAAAATGCAATCATATTTAAAACGTGAAAAATTAAGAATTCTTAATCAAATAACAGATGCGGATAAAAATATTTTAAATAGACATATAAATGATTTAAGAAACTATAAACAGATTAAGATTTTGTTAAAAAAGAAACTCAAAGATTCATTAACTAATTATAGAAATGATACTAAACATCTGGTTAGTATTTTTAATGATATTTTTAGGAATTATCTTAATTCATTTATAAAATCAGATGAATATGTTGAATATATGAAATCTATTAAAAAAATTAGGAAATCGAAAACTGATATATATCAATTATATGAGCGTTTAGTACAAAATGATAATCGGCTGATGGATTTATTTAATTGGCCAGATATTTTTGATTTGCTAGACATGAAAGAATATGAAAAAGTTAAGGATCATTATATTCCACAGTTTATGACAACAAATTATTTTGCACATCGATTTCATTTAAACCTAGCATTTTATGATACAACAAAAAGTCAAATTTATGTCAATAAATTGTTTAAAGGTCAGTTAGAGCCGGCTGAGGCAGAATTCCTAGGAGAGCCGGCAATGGCAAAGGCACAAGCACTGGAACCGTCGCTACAGGACTTGTAGTTTTTTTAGCCTTTGTTTTAGTTTTGGTCTCTGCCTTAGTGTCAGGTGTTGCTTCTGTCTTAGCAGGAGTCATTTCCTTAATGATTTTATTAATATTAGTAATAAACCTATTTTTCTCTGCCAATCTAATTTCAGAGTATGATACGGTCATATATTTCCAATCTTCGGAACGCCAATTAGGAACATTACATTTGAAATAATAACTAATTTCAAGCATTTCCTTATTACAATAATCCCGAAGAGCTTCTAATTCGATTTTATATTGCGGCCATAGATTATCGTAGATATTAGAATCAGACGATACTTTGGCACTTCCTTCAGCAAGGTAACGGCGGAATATTTCTGCAGCTACATTGCCGAATGTATCCAGAATTTGACGAATAACTCTATGACGTTCCCGTTTCTTTTCATGGGCAACTAGAATAACTTCAATTTCTGCTTTTGTTACTTGTTTGAGAAGGTATTTTACACGTAGTTCCAAGTTATTCGCTTCTTCTACATGAGCATTAAATGCCCGTGCTTCTACATCCACTGTGTGATTGATATTTCTGAAAATATCGCTGAAATTCTTCTCAATAGTCTTATCTTTGATACGGAATGCCCGCATATCAGGCATACCACCACACAACATGTCACCAACAGCACGACCTGGATTTGCACCCATTTCACGCATAAAGGCAAAGTAGTGAGGATTATGAATAACACCTGATGAAATAATTTTCATTGTATTCCAATCAAATGGTGTCTTACAGGAGGTACAGAACATTTGACTACATCCTTCTGTTTTAAAGATCCCTTCACCACATTTAGGGCAGGGCTTAGTGTCTTTTGCAATTAGCTTAGCGGTCTCTAAATCATCCTTATTACAAGTATGTTCTACATCACGGTCTTTACCTTTAACTGCTAAACACTCTGAACAAGTATAATTTTCACAAATACCGCATCTCCATGCAGTACTCAAGAAACCGCTACAATCCTTATGAGTACAACGACGAACAAATGCTCGACGCTCTTTTGTTTCCGCAGCGTTTTCAGTCGATCCTGTACGTCCAGTACGTAGATTACTAATTTCACGATACATATCATTAATTTCTTTCTCTACTTTCCGAAGTTCTGCACGAAGTTTTTCTGCCTTTTGATGCAAGGGTTTCATATTATTTTCCATTGATTTTGCACGTACATGACGCTCTGCCACAACTTGTGCTTCAGGAAGATAGGCCTCTTCGAGACGCCACAAAATCTGTTTCCGATGTTCGTTCCATTCATTATTCATAAAAGTAAATGTTAAGTTCTGACGCAAGAATGCCGGCGTCCAACCAAAATTACAATTCATACAATGAGGGTCATTTACGATTGTCAATAAATATCTCTTAACACATTGAATACATGCACTATAAGAACATTTGGGACAGCAGATAGGTTTCCTAAGGGCGGTCGTAAATGTATCAAAGCAAATTTTGCATGAATCAGGCTCTTCTATTGCAGCCATTTTAGATACTGGTGATCGATTTTTAGTCTGGTAAAAAAGAATGGTTTAAATCAATTTTTGCTTTTGATTTTTTATTCAGTCTTCAGTTTTGGAGTTTTCTTTGGACTTTTAGAAGAAGATGATATCAAAGGTTCTTGAAATTCTGCTCTAATAATTGGCTTCGCAGTCTCTTGTAATTGCTGTGGCAGTTGCTGTGGCAGTTGCTGTGCTGACGCAACAACTGTCGAAACATTCATATTTTGCATTTTAATCATTAATGATGTCTCTAGAGCACAATCCATCTTACTTTGATAATAATATGATAAATCGAATAAATAGTTCAATTTTTATTACGTTTTCTAGTCTTATTATTTGCCGAAATGGTTTTATTGTTAAAACAAGGATATTCCTCATTTGCATCATCAATCACCTTCTGAATTACAGGATCACTTAATAATGATTCATGTATATATACTTTTTCCTCTTTTATTGATGGCGCTTTGACAGAAATAGTTTGTCTTTTAGATAATTGAGAAACACATACGAAGTCTGAAGGAGCTTTATATTCACTGACGAAGACATAATTATTTTTTGCTGTCATTTTCCGTACCCAATTCCAGAATTCTTCCGAGTCGAAGGCATTTCTGTAACCTTCGGTGCCTGCATAGGGAGGATCGCAGTAAATCAAACAATTTTGAATTTTTTCAGGTGAGTAGGCATCGTACCGAAGATGTTTTAGCGAAGTCTTCTGGAAGATTGGATTATCATGAAGTTTATTATAATAACGTTTTCTCTCAGCAGGATAACTTCTAGTAATACCTGAATTATTATTTCCAACAAAGCCAGCGAAGTATTTACCATTATAACTATAAGTGAAGGCAGCATAAGCGGCTCTCAGAGGATCAATAGAAGGATTTGAACGAAGAACTTTGTATTCTTCCTGTGAGATTCGTGGATGATCTTCTTTAGTTTTTTGTATATGCTTGAGAAGAGTCATTAGAAGATCATTCGAATCACTTGCAATATATTTTCGCTTATTTTCAACTCGACGAAGAATATGACAATAGCCACAGAAAGGTTCGATATAAATCATATTATTGAATAATGGATGATTCAATAATTTTAATATATGTTGAGCACTAGTTGCTTTACCACCCAAATAGGCCATCCTAATAATTGGTAATATTATAATAATGGATAGCTTTCCGGCCCTTTTCAGTTCGAGTAAAAAATCGAATGTATAAATATATAAATGAGCACCAATACTGCTGCCGCCAATGCCGTTGCTAATAACGCTGCTAATGCTGTCAAACTCGTCCAGGCCTTCGAGGATGCTGGTGTAACTCTCACTGATGCCAAGAGTGGCTCTGAGATTACGGCTCAGATGAATGGTGGTCGTCGTCGTAACACCCGTCGCAACCGTAACCGTAAGAATCGCAAGAATAACATGTCACGCAAGAACCGCCGTAACAACATGTCTCGCAAGAATCGCAAGAATCGTAAGAATTCCCGTCGTAACCGTAAGAATTCCCGTCGTAATCGCAAGTAAATAATATAAATTCAAAACCCTATGTTAATAAATTCAATACAAGTTATTATTGTAATTTGTATTGGTATTTAAATTCTATTATGATAATTAAGTTATAAATGAGTTATACTGAGTCATTAAGGTTACAACGTCTTCAAGAGACAATAAGAGTCTGTACGGTAAATGATGCTATAACAAAAATGAGATGTTCCGCAAAAGATCCATATGGAAATTCTACTGCAGCAGGTTATGGTAATAGTGAATCAGGTAAAATCTCAAAGATAGTAAATTCATCACAGCCTTCAGGTCTATGTTTCCTAGCACCAGCAACAACTGATATATGTAATCCATATACTGCTCCACAAACATCCTCATTACAAACTATTCAAGCGGAATCACAGTATATTAAAAAGATTCAAGCCGAAGCTATTGCATGTGGTCCTCCTATAGTTGGACCTTATGTATCACCAACGACTGGTCAGATTAATAGAATATCTGCGGGTGGTGTTCAAGAGTCGATTAGAATACAAAGAATGCGTGATGGAATCGAGTATGTAGATTATGCTACCAACCCTAATGCTAGATTATTGCCATACCAGAGATTCTTTCCTGCTCCTTGTCCCCCGGCTCCTATTGCTAATAATTTACCATTGACACAACCAAGATTCCCATGTGCGCCTAATGTTGTTGGTTTCACATAAATAATATTTTTCTCCTGCGTATAAGCAGAAATGAGTGTTAGTAATTATGATGCTTCTGATGTAACTCGTTATCGCAAGGCTCGTGCAATGTATGCGTTCAAAGCAGCCAACACCGCTGCAGTGACTGCATCACAATCCATTTTACCTGAACAGGGTCCTCCTCCTCTCCAATCTGAACGCATTAGCAGAATTCTCGGTGCCGGCAATCTAATCCGTGATGGCTGTGTTATCCATCAGGGTTGTGCTTGTGCAACTGCCACTACATGTCAGGGAGCAACTGCACCTGTTGGTGGTCAATAATCGTTATAATTACTAGAATTATCAGAGCATGAATAAAATAGCATTATTAACTGTTCCGTCATTCTGGAGCTTAGTATTTACTGGTATGGCTATTTTATATATAATTATTGAATTATTATTCAGAACTCTAGTTAAAAATGGTGGTAGCAAAACCAGTCATTTAGTGATGGTCATATTAATTGCGTTATTGGTTGGTGTTCATGGATTACTACATTTAGGTATGGAATCTGTATATGGTTTTAATCCAATGATGACTTTATCTGGTAGCAATAATATTGAATTATAATTTCTTTATTTCTTAGTGTCAAATAAAAAATGGCAACAAAGGAAGAATCAAAGCCTGATGAAATTACAACTGATGTTTTAGAATTGATATCTAAGTTTGATGCAGGTGCAGCAAATATTTCAGAGACTATTGTAATACCTCTGACATATGAACATGTTATTAGGTTAATCAAGGAAGAATGTCAGAAAATTAATTTAAAATATGATACAGGTGGTGGAGATGGACGTATTACAAGTGCTATTAAGGAAAAAGAGTATTTGGATTTATTGACGACTGGTCTTCAAGCAGCTGATTCAAAAATCCAAATTGAAAGACCAAAAGATCGTGCATGGTATGATATTCGTATTCAAGGAATTCCTATTAATCTAAAATTATCAACTGGTGGAACTGATAATGCTTTTAATAAAACCGCTGTCATTTTCACATTAACAGGTAAAGAACTTACAAAGAAAAATATTAATTTCAATAAATGGTATAAAGAACTATGTTTATCTGACAGAAAAATGACAAGAGATAAAAATACTGAGTATCATTATCTTGTTGTTGATAAACAAACACATAAGGTTTTATTGAAATCTATATTGGATATCAATACATATAAGACAAATCCTTGTAATATTTTACAGATAAATTGGGATAATGAATTTAAAAATATTGAATATTCTTGTGAGAATTTCATCGAAAAATCTATGGAACTCTTGAAAACTATTCAATCATCATTGAGACAACAGATAGAATCTATGAAGGAGTTTTGTGAGGCGGACTTGGCTGTACCGCAGCCACAGGAGAAGCTACAGGAACTCTAATATTGCATAACTGTTTATGACCAATTTTAAATCTTCCACTGAAGATATAATTTTTTCTGACAGATTCTTTATTCAGATAAGAACATATTTCTGTCAATCTAGAAGCAGTTTCTTGTGTTTTAGGGATGGCACATAGTAGTCCTCCACCGAAGAATTGCACTGTTCCTTCAAAAGCCACTTCTGAAGAACGAGTTATTGTTCGAATATATATACATGGTTTTCCGATAGAATCTCTCATCACTTTAATATTTCTAGGAGCACCCCATTGCCACCAATTGGTTTCATTGAAGGTTCTGATGCGACGTTCTATCAATGTTTTCCGGTTTTTCGTCAAATGTTCATCAATTTCCGCTGAAACCCCTGAAGGATAAGAATCAACATATATGAATTTTTCTGTGCGATCCTTGTCAGAAAGTACAGAAATATTTCCAAAATCTACTTTATAGACTTCATCACGACCTGTAACTAATCCTACATAGATATCGAAAAGTTCTTCCATTCTGACAGTATTTTCTGTCGGCTGCAGACCAAAAGTAATAATTCCATTAGAAACATTGAAGGGTGTTGGAAGACTATTAAGGGTTGTTATGGAAGAATTTGCTAATCTGACAGATTTCTGATAGCGGAATACTAAAATATCTATTGAAGCGTCTTCGAAGAGGTGTTCTTCGTGAGGGAAGAGGAAGTCGGTGAAGTGGCCAGCAGCGATCATTTTTGAAATTAGATCGGCGGCCCCTGTAAGACGAATGAAGTCCGAAGGAACTATAAATACCATTTCTCCGTCAGCTTCCATCAAATCAAAACATTTTTCAATGAATTTAATATAAAGGTTTTTAGACTTCGCTACGCTAACATATGGAGGATTTCCAATAATAGTTTTAAATTTCCTTTTGATGGAACTTTCTAGGAAATCTGCATAAATAATCTCCTGGCCTTTATTTAAGGATATGACAGGTTTGATGGAACCATCTATTTCATATCCGATGAAAGTTTGAGAGGGATTTCTTTCAAGAAATTTCAATAAGAGATGTCCAGCTCCCACAGAAGGTTCTAAGATGGTTTCTCCAATATTTTTGACAGAATCGAAAACAAATTTCTGTAGTTTTTCTGAAGTTGTAAAGAATTGTCCAAGAGACTTTTTATGGGCTTGTTGTTTTGACTTTAAATTAATAATTGAATTTTCCATAATAGTTATATATTCACATATTATATAAAATAGTCAATTTTTAGGTTCTATGTGTGTTTAGACCTTCACCCAAAAATTGACTTGCTAGAATAGCATAGATGTTTGCCAGGAAAATGTCTCATCGCCCTATCATTATTAGCATTGAAGGTGATATTGGTTCAGGGAAGAGTACGCTTTTGAGGGAACTCCATGAAAAATATCCCGAACTACATTTCATCGATGAGCCATTGAGTACCTGGACATCTTTTAAGAATGAAGAAGGTGAATCATTATTGACAGTATTTTATAAGGATATTCGTCGATGGGCCTATACATTTCAGAATTGTGCGATTCTGAGTCGTGCTCAAAACATTTTTAGAGCTATCCAAGAATGGGAAAAGGAATGTATTCGTAACCCTGATGCAGCTCATAATAATATCTTTATTACTGAACGCTGTCTCCTGACAGATAAACATGTATTTGCTCAAATGCTCCGTGATGATGGAAAAATGGACGGGATTGAATGGGATCTCTATAATCGATGGTATGACGAAATGCTAAAAAGTAGTGTTAATATTGATGCCTTAGTTTATGTAGATACGAGTCCAGAAGTATGTCTTCAGCGTATTAAACATCGTGGTCGTGATGGAGAACAAGAGATTCCTCTAGATTATTTAAAAAATCTCGATAAATATCATAAAAGTTGGCTAAATACAACTACAACTGAAAAAGTTATGAAATATAATAATAGTCGTGATGATATCCCAATAAATACTCCTGAAGATGTTATGGCTTTCATAAAATCACTTTAATTTCCACAAATGGCTTAAAAAATTTGAATATTTTTTTTCCTTTAATAATAACCTAAGTATTATAGCAACTTCCAAAATGGAAAATACAGAAGATGCAAAATTTATTTATAGTGTTCAATATGAACGTGTTTATGATGGGAAACAATCAATAATGATTTACTTTGAAAGCTATAAAAAAATGACACAATATGCTCTAAGAATGGCGTGGCATTTTGCTAATGATTGGCCGATAGAATTTTATAAATGCGATCGAGCAATCATGAAAATCTTTTCAACTCTTAGCAAAAATGAACAATATATTATTAATTGTCTTCTTCTTCTTCGATATGACCAAAATTACAACACTGGTATTCTACTAACTATGGATGATATCTCTGAAGAAAGAATTAATGCAAAAGTTCCATCAGAATTAGCCGAGTTTCATGAATCTCATTTATGGAATGTAATTATCTTTCTAAATACAATCGCAGCAAAAAATAAATATGGATTTATTACTAAAAAATCCCATAAATCAGTTTATGTAAATAATAATTGTATTTATAATAAAAATTTTGGTAACCTTGAAGAGATTCATGAAATGCTAGATAAAATGTAGAATTTGCGGAACAGCTAGGAGGAAAATTTGATTTTTTTTGGATTTATAGAATTAACTAGCAAGATGAGTGCCAATGTTATTGTAAAACCCAGAATGACATACAAAAAGAATAAGGATGGAAAATTTGTATGTCCTACCTGTGGTGATATTAAAGAAAGGCAAAACACTATGTTTTATCATATGCAAACTCATACAGGAAAACTCCCATATGAATGCAATATTTGTAAAAAATCCTTTGTACAAAAACAAGAATTACTTTTACATAAACAAAGGAAACACACAGAAGAAGATAAGAAAACTCTAACTAAATTTGTGTGTCCATTTGATTCATGTGAATTTACAAATGATCGTAAAGGAAATGTTAGAACTCATTGTATGCGAATTCATGCCTCTGAATATATTACTAAAGATGTAATTAAATACGATGGAATTAATTATAATTGCACCGTATGTAAATATAAAAGCACATCTTTAGCAGGAATTTATTATCATTTCAGTACTTGTCTTATTGAAAATAAAATAATTCCTGCTAAATCGGATTTAGCTACAAAACTTAGTACTCTGGCTTGAAATATGTATTAATGAAGCCAATAGAGGAGCCTGAAGCGCTTGGTGCTGATCCACCAGACATCTTTTTTTGTTGAGCACCAACATCCTTAGATGCATAATGAACTTGTAAGCCACGAACAAGGGAATATAAATGATATCCTAGTCCAGCAAAACCAACCATTAAAAGTATTTCATATGCGTAACGGGGTGTATCACGACCTTTATAACCAATAAATACTAAAAGTGGTGCAATAGCAGCAGCATGAATAATATTTACCCATGCATATGGGCTAGCTGCACTAACTCGTACAAATGCTTTCCAACCATGATAGACAAAAATAAGAGATCCCATTGATAATAGTAAAGTATATACCCAATTAGGGATAGCAGCTCTTTGAATTCCAACATATAGCAAAAAAGGTACAAATAATACTATATGTGCAATTGCAATGAAAACATGTGAATCAATAGTCTTGGACATATTCTAGTATTATTTGATAAAGTGTTTAACCAAGACTTCAGCTGATTCAAGTGCGCCTTCCATCCAGCATTGTTTATCAGGCGAGAATGATTCACCACATGCCCAGACATTTTCAAAGACATTAAGTGGTCCAAGTGGAATAGTTGCACCGGGGAGCCAATATGAACAACCTTCACGCCAAGGATGAGTTTTAAAGAATATTGGATCAGGGATTCTTTCTAGAGGGAAAGCACGCCGAATCTCTTTCATCATACGAACCTGAAGTTTTTCAGGATCTGTTATCGCATCTTTCATCCATGTTTGTGTATCTGAAGCATCAGTATAAGACAACATACAAATACCTCTTGAAGGATCAATAGGTATGAAATATCGCAAAGGATTATTTGCGAAGACGATTCGTTTTTCAGAAAACCATGCACGGCCTGTTTTATAATCAATAGGGAAGATTGCATACACTCGAAGAAGCGGACACATAACAATATCTTTTAGAACGGGCCAAGAAGCAACCGCAGGAATCATTTTCATTGCCTTTGAATGTAGCGCTAAAATAACATTATCTGCAGTAAATATAACCTCTCTCTTACCTGTCATACAATGAACATGAGTTTTTCTTCCACTCATTGAAATATTTTCTACAGATACTCCCATCAATATTTTACCTCCTGCATCAATAACTTCATTGACCATACCTTCGATGAGGCGATCAAGACCTTCAGCACAGACTCCAAAATTATCAGCAGCGACATCATCAGGTGCCAACATTCGATCAATACCTTCATCAGCCTTCAAGACATTTACTTCAGCTCTATAGGGAAATTCTGAAAGAATCTGACGGGTTTTTGGAACTCCAACAGTTTTTGATAGGAGTTTATAGATAGTATTATTACTCAAAATATCATCAGGGAGGAACTTGAGAGGAGTTAGATAATGAATTGCATTAATTTCGAATTCATTTTTGATAAGAGGAGTTCCATCAGCAGTCTGAGTATAACTATCATCAGAAATAGGAATAAATGTAAGATCATAACGTTTCATATAGCTGCGAACCATTTTATGACTGCTATGAATTCGACCTGCACCATTTTCCCAATGAACGGGACCAACCTTTGGAATGTCTTTTCTAAAAGTAACCACTCTACCACCAATATAATTGTATTTTTCGACAATTAAAATTTTTAAATCTGATTTTGATTTAAGAAGACGGATTGCACAATGAAGACCGGCTATACCTGCTCCTACGATTAAATAATCATAGGTAATATGACTATCACTCATTATAATATCTATTATTATAGTTTATTATTATGAGTTTCTGGGATCATTTTTTCTGGGCTTAAGACTTAATTAATCAGATTTTGTTGAAGCCATTCAAATACTTTAGCATTATCAGAACTAGTAATTCGACTAAGAATTTTTTTATTACGAATCATGAGGAATGTCGGAATTTTTCTAATTTCACAATATGCTGCAGTATAATCATTTTCATCAATATCACATTTATACCATATTGCAGTTGCTGTAGAAGTAGAGGCCAACATATATCTAATTGAAGGAATATCAAGGCGCTGGCAAGCTCCGCACCATGGTGCTGTGAAATAGATAATATATGTTTTATTATTATTTGACGTTTCAGTATTCCATATTTCTTTTTCAAATTGCTCCTGGTTGAGGAGGGGAATCATTGTATTTGGATTTACCTGAGCCGAAGAGTGTTGCTGCACGGTAGTTGTAGCGGAATAAGGAGAATATGTTCCGTGGGATTGCATTGGCTATATCTACTACTTCCATTTTCTGTAATTTTGCAATAAATACGCCGAAAGCTGCCATAGATGCAAAAGCTACAAATAGAAGTAATGATGTATGTTCTTCACCTGTTTCTCTCGAACCACCTTTTTGTCCTTGTACTGCAGGAGCAGTGGGACCAGGAACATATTGTTTAGGATCAGTTAGTGTAGAGCTTCTAGCCATTACTTCAGAAGCAACCTTCGGAGCTAAACCAGCAACAGCAGTTCCTGCAGTCACTAATGCCGGTGCTAATCGCTTACCATAATTAATTGTTTCATCAATTAAACCAACTAATGCTCCAATTACTGGAATTCCTTTCAGAGTTTGTAGAAGTTTCTTGAAAAAGGAAATTAAACCTTCGGAACCTTCAGCAGAAGTACATTCTTTATCGGGTCCGATTTTATTACGACTACAATAAGTTGGATCCATTAGAAGTGTAAATGGGAAGAATCGAGGGATACCTTCATTGAAAATTGTATCAGTTTTGAAGAATAATTTATATAAAACTAATAATGATCCGAAGATACTGAAGATCCAAAGTAAGATATTGAAGTTGGCTATAACTTTGACTATACCTCCATATATATCTCCTGCAACGAAGTAATCAAGAGCGTATGGGAGTGGAATAAGAGCAAAGAGTGCATAGATCCAAAACATAAAAGGATTAGGCCCTTTGGGCTCTTCTTTTTCTTTTACGAAGATACCAGCACCGAGACCTGTAGGCCCCAGAATAGGATAACTCATACCTTTTTCTTTCACAATATCAGGTTCTCCTGTTACTTGTGCAATATCATAGAAGTACCAAAGACCTAATGTTAGAACATTAAAGACTGTTTTGAGAAGAGCAGATAATGGAGAACGCAAATATAAATGATCAAGGCCAAAAAATCCAGTGAAAGGTATGATAGAAAGAATCGCTAAAATTGTATAATTTGCATTGGCACCTCCCCAAAATTCCTTTTGTGTAAAGTAAAAATATGGTTTTTCTTTTTCTGAATTTTGAGATTTAGCCGTACCTGAATTTATATTGGTATTAGATGAATTAGTTATACTATTTGTCTTTTGAGGCGAAGAAGGCATATTAACAGATACTGATTCTTTAGTTCCTGTAACTTTTTGATTAATATTATTATTTGATGTAACTGAATTACCAACTTTATTTGTAGGCCCAATAGTACCAGTAGGACTATTAGTACCAGTAGGACTATTAGTACCAGTAGGACCAAAAGCTTGTAGTTTTTTATCATTTATTTTAGTTGGCTCTGTAGCTGCCTCAGAGGAAGCAGCCCCAATTTTTCCTTCTGCCGTTTTCGAAGGTTCCATACTGCTAAAACAAAGGATGCTTTATTATAGCATATCAACTCGTGAATAATCCTCTAAACTCTAAACATGAGGCCGCCGAAACCTTCAACAATACGTAATACATTGTGATTGATAGCATAAACTACAACATTCATATTGCCTCTAGTAGGAATAGGAATATCTGCTGGTGTAGCTTCATTACTTTGAGAATTGACTGTAAGAATCAAGTTGAAATTATCAATGCGACTTGCATTGAGAGATCCTGTAGGTTGTACGTCTTCAGGCCGGAGTGCGAAAGAATATAAATAAATAAATGAAAGCACTGGAGTAGTTGTGTGACGCTGATACGGTTGTATGAGACGGAAATAAGTAGCATCACGTTTTTCAAATCGATCTTGACCATCTAATTGAATTTTTGCATCAAGCATATTATCAGTTCGAGAAGCCCCTGATGTATCAGTAATAGCAAGGGATGAGAAATTATAATATTCATGTAAATTTATCATTTCATCTCGTTGTACAAACCATATAATTTCCTTAATAGGGTGATTGAAATCCATTTTAATATTACATGAATTGTTATTAGCCGGAATAGCAACTTTAGGTGTATATTGAACTTGATCAATTAAATATTCATGTGTATTACTGACAAAACGACGACGCTCTTCAGCTCCAAGAGCAATATAATCACCCCATAAATTTATATTAACAATTTGAGCAGGACATACAACGTTTTCATTGCAGTTTTCAGGTGTAGGTACAACACCAAAATATGCTAATTCTTGTAATGAGCGAAGTTTTACGTTAATTCTAACAGGACTATATTGAAGAGCTAGGAGTGGTAAATAATTACCAGGATTTCTACAAAACCAAAATTGTAGAGGAACAATTAGTCTTTGAGTTCCAATTAATAATGGTGCAGTATATGTATTGACACGTCCAATCATATTGTTAAGAGCATCTTGTTGTCCTGCCGGGGTCGTAAGTTGAGTCCAAATTTCCATAAATTGTCCAGTTTGTTTATCAATTTCTTGTTCTCCAATTTCAATTGTAATTTCTTCAATGAGGGCATGTCCAATTGAATTTACATAACTGACATCTGCAGTGAGATCAGTTGCTGGATCACATGGACAGACTCCATTTACAGCTTTACGTAATGGCGGTAATGTCACATCAAGGAACACAGAACCTAATAAATCACCAAATCTTGGTACTAAACATGTAATACGCTGGCCGAAATTAGGACTGCCTTCAAAGTACATACGGCATGATTCAATAGAAAATGGGGTATAACGACGATAAACAACCTTATAAAATGATATCTGTGGATTACCAGTTAAATATACATCTTGCTTTCCCGTTGCAACTAATTGTAATAAACTTCCGGGACTAGGCATACTAGGACAATCTGTATTATAATTATCTTCTTGTTTAGGCATAAATCAACACTGAATAAATGATTGTGTCAAGCATGTAAAAAATTGGAATTTATAGAAAACATACAAGAGATTAGAGTATGGCAGCAGTTCCAAGAAAATATAACGAGATTGATGTTATTCGATTGAATAATATCACTATTCGTGATAATTATAATCGAGTACCAAGTACAGGTACTGTATTGTCAGTCAGTTCGGGAAGAGCATATATGTTACCAGTAACATATGCATTGGATACAATACCTGGTTTATCGGATCTTTCAGGACAGATTACATCATTAAGCACAAATGCTGGTAAGGGTCCAACTGGAGCTACAGGTGCTGCAGGCAGAGATGGATCATTTGGTGCTGCATCTGATAGGGTTCTTAGTATAACACGAACAAATACATCATCAGGCTCAACACAATTTGATGCATTTGCATCAGCAACGGTTACTAATAATTTAACAGCAGTAGGTATTTCATATAATAATGTAAATGGACGTTTTACAGTCACCGATTATGGTTACTATGCACTTGATTGTATGTTAAATATAGGTTCAACAAAACAGCCTGATTTAATTACAGTTACCGTTAAAATAAATGGAATAACTATTTGGTCATACCCTTTCAAGATTTATGGTAATACAAATACTAACCCTATGTCTATACCTTTAGCATTATATTTACAACTTAATGGAAATGATTATATAAATATTTTGGTTGATGGTACAAGTGTTGCAAATACAGTATATGTTAATAGTGGATCGACTGTGAATATGACTCGTTTATCAACAGGGCCAACTGGACCAACTGGTGCTCAAGGATTTACAGGTCCCATAGGTATAGGTTCTACAGGACCAATGGGAGCTACTGGATTAACTGGATCAATTGGTCCAACTGGTGTTACAGGTCCTTATGGTACAGGCTTGGTAAGTTATACAATCGCTTCAGGTAATATCTTACAATTATCATCATCAACTATAAGATTTCCAACAGGAAATTCTCGAATTTATTCAAACGAGTATTATGGTAAAACAAACCAAGGATTTTATGCTCAATTCAAAGTCCCTTCATTATCTGTTAGCCCAGGTCAATATATTTTGTATAAAGTTATTAATACTAGTTTATCATATGGTGTAATAGTACAAATTGGTAATGCGGGTGCTCTAATTGTTACAATTATTAATAACGGAGTAACATCAACAACATCCTACTCAGCAACACCAGGATCCTATATTAATATGTATTATGATGGATATATTGTATATGTTAAAGAAGATAATACTAGTATTGCATCTGGTAATTTATCAAATATTTCATCAGGATTTTTGTTAGAATTAGAAGGTGTAGCATTACCTGCAGTAGCAACATTAACTGACGTGAATTTTTATCCTACAAGTTTAAGAGGTTCTACAGGTCCTACTGGACAAACTGGTGCTACAGGTCCAACAGGTGCTTTAGGGACAGGCCCAACAGGAACTCAAGGACCAGCATTATTTAATTTTTCGTCTGCAGCTACAGGTGCTGCCTTTACACCTAATTCTGTATTTAAAACAGCAGATCCAGCATCATATAGTGGTATAATATCTTCAATAGAATCATATCCTACTGCATATTTAAGTGTAAAAGTAAATATATCTACAACTGGATCAAATCAATCACAGGTCTTTTTAGATTCAGGTGGTGGTGTCTCTCAATTTGGATTTTATTTCAATGGATCAACTAACTTATATTATAAATTTGGTAACTTAACAGATATAATAGGATCTTATACAAATGGAGATATTTTAAGTGTTACTCTAACCCAGGCTGGTGCAATATTTTTCAAAAATGGTACTTTATTAGCAACAAAATCATATATTTCAGGTACATATAAAGCATATTTCAATTTAAAAGCTGCAATTAATGATGGTTTTAATAATATTTCATTTGGATATTTGGAACAAGGTACAACAGGACCTACAGGTATTGCGGGATCAATCGGATTTACAGGCCCTACCGGTGTTGCAGGATCAACAGGAGCAACAGGTCCTACAGGAGCAATAGGTCCTACCGGTGTTACAGGCTCTACAGGTGCAACAGGTCCTACAGGTGCAATAGGCTCTACTGGATCAACAGGTCCTACAGGTGCAATAGGTTCTACTGGATCAACAGGTACTGCAGGACCAACAGGTCAAACAGGCGCTACAGGATCAAGAGCACCAAATGCGATAATAACATATGTTGGTGGTGAAGGTGGTAGTACAGATGTATTTTTTACAACAAATACAATCACATTTGAGGCCCCAATAAGAAATGATATCTTTGGATCAAATTCAACAGTATGGTCTTTCGCAACAAATGGTCTTCAATGGGTCGCTGGTGGTAATGGATCAAATGCAGGTAATAGAATTGTCTTAGGTTATAGTTCCGATGGATATTCATGGACACCTACTGCACAAAGCACAGTTATTGAAGATAATGTATTTGCAGTTATAAATACTAATGGTGTTTGGTTTGCTGGAGGAGGTCCTTTAATTGCTTCAGGTAATATTAATAGAAAACTTGCCACAAGTTTAGATGGAATAACATGGACTAGTATTTCTGGACCTGTTTCTAATTATTTACCTGGTACGCAAGTTAGATCACTAGCACATAATAATAATGGAATTATTGTTGGTGGATTATCATTCAATACAACTGGATATAATATTATTTACAGTATAAATAGCGGTGCTACATGGTCAATAGCATCTACTCCTCTCGGAGCAGATATTTTCAGTGTTATTTATGATGGAACACGATTCATTGCATGTGGTCAAAAAAGTGCATTAATTCATATTCAAACAAGTACAAATGGTATAACTTGGACTGAATTAACAATTGTGACACAACCAGCTATATTGCGTATTTTTACAATTGCATTTGATGGATCTACATATATTATTGGTGGTGATGGGGGTACTGGAGTTAAAATTGCATATAGTACAGATTTAATTAATTGGACTAATATTGCTACTGGTGGTTTCACTACATCAACTAGATCAATTTCGTGGAATGGAACAGCCTTCGTAGCAGCAGGTATTGGTGGATTTAGCACTGCATACAGTTTTAATGGAATTGTTTGGACAGGAGTAACTGGCACAATGGCAACTTTTGGTTATGCAGCAGCATCTAAGCCATTGTTATATGGTCCAACTGGAGCCAGAGGTGCAACTGGCTCTACTGGACCTACAGGTCCTACAGGTGCTGCAGGTTCAACTGGTTCTGCAGGATCTACAGGTCCTACTGGTTCTGCAGGTTCTGTAGGTGCAACAGGACCAGGTGCATTACAGACTTCCATGTTATTCGCATTAAATACTGTTGATCAGACAGGTGTTACAACAAATACAGCTGTTTCCTTCCCCACAACAAGTTATTCGATTGGTAGTGATATTACAAAGTTAAATAATACACAAATATCTTTAACAGCGACCGGTTCTTATGTTCTTACAGCTAATATTAATCGTTTTCAATCTAGTTCAACATGGGGCGTCTTCCAATGGTATGATGTAACAAATAGTGCATTTGTTGGTGTAGCTGGATTTGGTGAGGCAGTTACAAGTGGCCTTGCAATAGGATCATCGCCTGTTGCAATCGCATATGTTACACCCACAACAACAACAACATATGAATTAAGACAAACATCGCCAAATACTATTACTGTTAGTGCATCATATTCATCATTTAATGTAATGAAAATTTCTGGTTTCACAGCAGCACTTAATGGAGCAACAGGTCCTACCGGTACTACAGGTCCTACTGGTCCAACTGGAGCTACGGGTCCAACTGGAGCTCAAATCGTTCCAACAGGTACTGGAGGTACAGGATCTGCAGTATTTTATAATACTGCAACATCATCATTTATGTATAATAATAATCTATCTTTTACTACATCAAATCAATTAAATGTTGCAACTAATATTATTCCATCAACAGCAAATACATATTCTTTTGGTTCGGCAACAAATCCTTGGGGTCCCGCTTATTTCACTCAGCAATCTGAAGCAAACTCGACAATTACTGGCGCAACAGGTTTAATTACTCACAATTGGAATAGTGCATCTGTTTGGTACCATTCATCGATTTCTGGCAACTTTGCTGCTAATATAACAAATCTTCCGACTACTGACAATAGATCATATGTGGTTGTTCTAAATCTTGTACAAGGTGCAACACCTTATTATTGTAGTACTTTGCAAATTGCAGGTTCTGCAACAACAATTAGATGGGCAAATAATACATTACCTAGTCCAGCAGCGAACAAATTCGAAATTGAAGTATTGACTTTATTCCGAAATGGTGGTGCATGGACTGCACTTGGTCAATACACAAGTTTTGGTTAAAATTCTAAGATTTTTAAAAAGCTGTAAAATAGATGTCTTTTATTTTTCCGCTTAATTCTGGTATATCAACTATATTTACTGATGCAAATTATAATTTACGGTGTTTGAATACTACTTCATCACTCAATTATAGTACAGGTTCTTTGATTTTGGAAGGTGGTCTTGGAATTAGAGGTGATATATATTTATCAGGTAATGTCTATAATGCAGGTGGTGCTGTAGGATCAACAGGGGCAACTGGTACCGCTGGTCCTACAGGATCAACGGGTATAACTGGTACTGCTGGTCCAACTGGATCAACAGGTCCGACAGGTACAGTGGGTGCAACAGGTCCTACTGGTATTGCAGGTGCAACTGGACCAACTGGAGCTCAGATTATACCTGCTGGTACAGGTGCAACTGGTGCAGCTGTTATGTATAATACAGCTACATCATCATTCCAATATAATAACAATTTAACATTTACTACAGCAACACAGCTCAATATTGGGGCAAATTTTATTCCTTTATCAAATGCAACATATACTCTTGGGTCAGTTTCAAATACATGGGGACCAGCATATTTCTCACAAACAGGTGAGCGTTTTTCAACAATTACGGGTGCAACTGGTTTAGTAGCTCATAATTGGAACGATACTGCTATTTGGTATCATTCATCAATAGGAGGGAATTTTGCTGCAAATATTACAAATGTTCCAAATACTGAAATGAGAACTTATGTAGTTGTGATGAATTTAATCCAAGGTGCAACACCTTATTATTGTAGTACATTACAAATTAATAGTTCTACAACAACAATTAATTGGTTAAATGGAACTAATCCTACACCAGCTGCAAATAAACGGGAGATAGAATCATTGACTTTATTTGCGCAAGGTGGTTCATGGTCAGCATTAGGACAGTATGCGTCATTTGGCTAGGTTTTTCCGGCTATAAAACTAGGGAGAAATGTCATTTAATCCACAGAAATATATTGATGTAACTCGATTAACATTTAAGGAGTTTCAATGGTTGAGCACAAACAACAGTGTTGCACCTGATGGATATACACTTATATCTGAGAATAATATTATTATTCCTAGAAATCCAATTGAATCAATAAGTACAAATTTTGGTATTGATTTAACACATGTAGGAGAAACTGGACCTCAAGGTCCAGAAGGTATTCAAGGTCCTGATGGAGATCCAGGGCCAACTGGTCCAGCAGGTGCAGCAGGTGTAACAGGACCTACTGGTATTACTGGTCCTCCTGGTTTGCAAGGTCTAGCTGGAACAGCTACAAATACAGGAGCTACGGGGCCGAGAGGTCAAGATGGTGTTACTGGTCCAACAGGAGTACCAGGACCGAATGGTTCTGCAGTGAATACTGGTGCAACTGGACCAAGAGGTGCAGATGGTGTAACAGGTCCAACGGGAGCAGGATTAATGGGTCCAACAGGTGCAGCTGGTAATTTAGCAAATGGAACATATTATTCAGATTATCTTTATTGGAATAATGCTAGTAGTTCATGGGCAGTAGGTTCATCTCAACTACATTTAGGTCAATTTGCGGGTCAAATTTCGCAAGGTTCTTTAGGTGTTGCACTCGGTCGTTATGCAGGTTATGATACACAAGGGCAAAATGGAATTGCTATTGGTAATTTAGCTGGTTATTCTATACAACGACAAAATGCAATTGCGATCGGTGAATCAGCTGGTATGTATAATCAATCGAATTTTAGTATTGGAGTTGGACGTGAGGCAGGTTATAGTAATCAAAATCAATATTCAATTGCAATCGGTGATTCAGCTGGTTGGTCTAATCAAGGACTATTTAATGTAGCGATTGGATATCGAGCTGGTTATTCAAATCAAGCTCGCAATTCTATAGCAATTGGAAATAATACTGGATATTCAAATCAAGGTACTCAAAGTGTTGCTATTGGTGATCAAGCTGCTATCAGCTCACAAGGCCAGGATGCTGTTGCCGTCGGCAGAGAAGCTGGACGTCTTAACCAAGCTTATGGATGTGTTGCTTTAGGAGCTTCAGCTGGTTATCAGAATCAAACCTATCAAGCAATAGCAATAGGTATAGGGGCAGGTTCAAGTAATCAAAATAGCAATGCAGTTGCAATAGGGTCTTATGCAGGAAGAAGTAATCAAGGCAGTAATGCAATTGCTATAGGTGAAAATGCAGGTTTATCAAATCAAGGTAATTATGCTGTAGCTGTAGGATATTTTACTGGTAGAACCAGCCAACAAAATAATGCAGTTGCTATAGGTTCTGGTGCAGGTTATAATAATCAAAGTACAAATTCAATTGCTATAGGTTTAGATACAGCAGGAACTAGTCAGCAAAATAATGCAATTGCTATCGGTTATCTTGCAGGAAGAAACAATCAGAGACCATATGCGATTGCAATAGGTGATCAAGCTGCTAATAATACACAATCTGGTTATGCAATTGCAATTGGAGAACAAGCTGGTGGAGCATTCCAAGGATCAAATAGTATTGCTATTGGTCGATACGCAGGCAATAATCAGCAAAGACAAAATAGTATTGCAATTGGTAATAGTGCTGGATCAAATTTTATAATCGGAGAAAATACAATTGCAATTGGACAGAATGCTGGCGAGGGAGGAGTTTCGGGAACTGCTAATGCTATTATATTAAATGCATCAGGATCTGGTTTAGGAGCAACTAATTCAGGGCTCTTTATTAATCCTATTTCTGTAACTACATCTGGTTCAAATCTTCTGACATATGACACAACTACGAAAGAAATTAAATATAATACATCGAAGACATTCGTTATTGATCATCCGAAGGATTCTTCGAAGTACTTGGTTCATGCTTGTCTAGAAGGACCTGAGGCCGGCGTTTATTACAGAGGTCGAGGAATCATTTCCGAAGGCTTTACTGAAGTAGAAGTAAAACTTCCAGATTATGTTTCAGCATTTGTGACGGACTTTTCTATACAAGTTACACCAATCTTCGATCCATCAAAACCATCTTCGGTTTTTAAGGGAGTCAGTGAAGTGGATGCAGAAGGTCGTTTCCGAATTTATGGAGGCCCAGGTTCTTATTTCTGGTTAGTGCATGGTCTTCGAGCTTCTATTGAAGTGGAACCAGATTGCAGCGCAGTTTCTGTGAAAGGCGATGGACCTTATAAGTGGATCTAAAACAATCTTCTAAGAATAAGTTAGTATGTCTTATTCTAATCGAACAAGCTTAGATACAGATGTTATATTTCTAAGATCTGTATTCATGTTTTCCACAGGTACAACAAATTATCCTGTTCCACAGAATTATGTATTGGCATCTAGTTCAAATGGGTATATGACAGCACAAAATCCTTTATTTGTAATTAGTTCTATTGATTCATATGTAGCATATCTTCCATCAACAATTAGTTCATTGACTGCAAGCATAATTAGTACAGGAAATGTACTTGTACCTACAGCACCTGTTAATGGATCTCAATTAGCTTCAACAACAAATTCACTGCTAAGTACTATAAGCACTACGGATGGAAAGGTAAATAGTTTATCAACATATTTATTTTCCACTTTTTTCCCCACTGAAGCATCATCATTAAGTACAACTGTTGGTGACATATACTCAACAATTAACGGTACTAATGTATCGCCTGCTCAATTGAATAGTACTTCAGAATACTTCTTATCATCTATAAGCACAACAAATGGTACATTTGAAGAATTTTCAACTAATACAGGTAATGCTGGTTATGTAAATAATACTCAATTTATTGAATTATCAAATAGTACATTTTCGACAATTAATGATACTAATGAAAATCTTCAATCATTACAATTTTCAACAGATATTAGATTTTTTTTCGTAAATCAAGCAATTGAAGCTTTATCAACAAGTATTCAATATTCATCGATAAATCAATGGTCTTATTTTTCAGCAATTTCAACTGTAAATATGGGTGGTAATACAATAAAAGAGGTGTATAATTTGATTGGTTCAACATGTAGGGCTGATATATTTGGAATTAATGGTTTTGAGACTGCTCTTGGTTTATCAACATATACAGGTGCTGTGGCTGCACATGCTGAAGGTGAGCAGACATCTGCTATAGGACGTGCAAGTCATACTGAAGGTTTTAATTCTGCTACATTTGATTCATATGCTCATGCTGAAGGATATAGTACTTTCGCTAGAGCAGAAGGATCTCATACAGAAGGAGGTTACACTATCGCTTCAGGGCTATATTCACATGCTGAAGGCGAAGGGTCGGTTGCTGTCGGCCGTGCAGCCCATGCTGAAGGTTACAATACAAGTTCTTTCGGTAATTACAGTCATACATTTGGTGAGCAGACGTTAGCATTTGGTTCAAATACAATTGCAGCAGGCTATAAATCAGTTGCATATGGCTCGAATTCGTTTGTTATTGGTGAAAATCTGAGTTCTATTGGTGATAATTCAATTGCAATAGGATATTATTCATCAAATTTGGGTTCAAATACTTTCGCTATTGGAGAAAATTGTTACGCAGTGGGAGCAAATTCAATGGCTCAAGGTAATTCAAATATAACTACTGGTACATATTCACATGCAGAAGGAACTTTGACTCAAACATTCAATAGTAATGCTCACGCAGAAGGATATTTCACTTATGCTTATGGTGTTGGTGCGCATGCAGAAGGTTATTCCACTATTGCATCAGGTGATTATTCCCACACTGAAGGCTATTTTACTACAACTTCTAACTTATACGCTCATTCAGAAGGTCATGGTGCTATAGCCATAGCTCAAGGTTCTCATACTGAAGGTTTATCAACAATCACAGAAGGTAATTATTCGCATGCTGAAGGTGCTTATACATCAACATTGGCTGCATATTCACACGCCGAAGGATTTTATACAATTGCACAAGGACTATATTCTCATGCTGAAGGTTTTGCAACAAGAAGTTTGGGTTATCAATCACATGCTGAAGGTTTGAGTACATTAGCATCAGGATCAAATGCCCATGCTGAAGGTGAAAATACTTTAGCACAAGGATTCGGCTCGCATGCTGAAGGTGCTTATACAGAGACTTTTGCAAATTATACACATTCTGAAGGCATTGGTTCAAGAGCATATCAATATGCTTCAAAAGCATATGCTACAGGTATGTTTAATAATACCACTGGATCCGCACAAACATGGCAGCTCAATTTATATAATTCGACTATTGGAATTAATCAGACTACACTTATTTATGGTGTTCCAGGACTATTAAATGGTTCATTTACATCAATTCCAATTTATTATTCAGGTCGAGGATATACAACATCATTTAACGTTGATCTTGTAGGTTATGAAGCAGCAACGCCTGGTTTAAATACAAGCAAAGGTGTATATATGGCTGATTATAAATTTATTGCATTTTATGATGACAATGATGAAAGTTTATGTGTTACTCATTCTGCTGGTACAATTACAAAAGGTACATCTGGTTCCATAACTGCTACATCAGAGATTAATGTATTATCAGGGTCACCAACAGTCACATTGGATGTCGATGTCAGTAATACTGCTGGAACACAGGGCACAATTGATATCAAGCTAACAACAAATTCATCTGCAAATATTAATTGGCATGCAAATATTCATGGCTCACAGCTTATTCGGTATGGATAATTTTACCTTTGACAGTTAATGTTCCATTAATTGTTACATCACCATTAAATTCAACAGGACCATCGAAAATAGCAGGTCCATTTACATGTAAAGTGGCTTTTGGTTGATCTGTTCCAATACCTACATGACCATTCTCAGCGACATGCATGGCTTCATACGGTTGTTCGTGACCAACAGTGAATCTGAGAGGACATAAACTATTGTAATTAGAAGCATATACTGTACCATAAACATATAATTCATATGCTCCATTGGGATTAATCATTGTTGTAATTCCTTTAATAGGGTCATTTATGGCTAATGGACTAATAACATCTATGGTTCCACCTACATCGAATGCACGGATTGTGTTTGTATTAATTTGTTTATTGGCATAATCAACCATCTGAGCAATATTTCTAACTTGGTTTTGAATACTAATTCCTGAAGCGGAATTTATTGTATTTGTTTGATCGACAATATTCAATACATTTGAATTCCAAAAGGTAGTTCCTGTGGTATTTGCCATAACTAGATAAAAAGGATATAAATAATTTAGGTTCTCATTAATGCAGAATTAGAACCTAAATTAACTATTCACAAATAAGAGTAGTCATGAGCGGAAATCAACAATACCGCCCTTATAGTGAATCTCCTGGGCCGAATGAGCCAATAACAGATTCAGAAGCTGGATTGGAATCAACAGATTATGATACTGATACATCATATGAATCATCCGATGGCGATTATGCACCACAGAAATTATTTGTACCACCTGATCGTGCTGATTTATACCGGATGGGTGGGCTGCCACAGAATCAATTAGTGAAATCGACAGGGGGTTATGCACAATTTGATAAGTCCGGCGCTGATAAACCAATTGAATATGGTAAAACACAATTTAAGACTGCTGCACAAAGCCGACAAACTATGATTTTGATCGACAGTGAAAATCGTGATCGTAAAGCGTTTCCACAACCGACACAAATGAAATTATATTTACCTCGAATTTATCGGAATGTCACGTCGGTTCAGGTGCAACAGTTAAAATTATTGTCTGCATTCTTATATTTCCGTGATCAAAAATACAATACGTCTTTTAAAGTCTGGGAAGAAGGTCGTGCATATTCTTATTCATATTATAATATCAATAATTTAAATTTTGTAACAGAATCTGGTCTCACCGAGGTGTTAGTGAAGATTCGAGAAGGTTCGTATTCAATTACTACACTTCTAAATGAATTAACTCTGCAAATGAATTTAACACCAACATTTTTTTATTATCCGAATGGTTTTGAGGAATTTACAGCACTTTTTTCAGTTACTGGTGATTTAGGTCTTAATTTCAATTACCCTGGAGATTATTATTATGATCCTTTGACACAACAATATGTTAATAACCCAACTTTTGATTATATAATTACTAGATATTTCCCTCAGCGATATGTAACACAAACATCATTTACATTGGATGAATTATTAAATGCATATTATTATCCTGTTTTAAAAGAGGCGCTTTTGGATCCTGAGGAGATCTTGAATATTCAGTGTTTTACAAATGGACCAACTGAAACTGGGGATTTAACTTGTAATAATATTGACATTGATTATGTTGTATATAAATATTCAGGATTAACGGATCAATATGTAATAGATTTAATTAAAATTAATCAAGGAGAATTAGATCGTTATAGAACAACAAAAACATTTTTACTGTCATTGATTAATAAATATAATTGGTCATATAATGAAAATAATAATCGTATTAATGTAAATACAACTGGTGTTAATACAAGTATTGTTAGATATTTAGGACAACAATCATCTAATGTATTATCGAATGCCATTCAAATTAATGGATTAAATACTGCTTCCTTTAATGCATTAGTATTAAGTGCAAATAGAACTAATGCAATTGCAACCGAAATGTATAATTTTTTACAATCTAATTTAGGTACTTATTTTGGTGTTAATTATCAGTCTTACCCTATTTCACAGCTTGCAACATCTAATAGTTATTATTATATTCAAAATGGCTGTAATGTAGCAGGAGTATATACTTCATATTCTCCTGAATACATTAATGCAATTAATAATAATACTATTAGTCCTATCCCTGATTTTAATTACGTTCCATCTGCACCAACTATATTATGGTCTAATATGATGTTTGGACAGGGAGCACCTGTAATTGATGTTAATTTCTCTACTGTAACATACTTTAATGATACATTAATTATAAATAGTACTGTTTCACAGTTCTTAAATATATATGATTATTCATTATCAAATATTGATTTGAACACAGCCTTTACAACAAGTACTGGTATAATTAATCAAAATTTCAAATATGGTTCTGTCGATATAGTTGCCAATATCAGTGCAGGAAAATATGCATTATTGGCATTTAGATCTCCTGTAAGACAACTTCTACAAGTAGAAACATTGTCTAAACCATATATTTATCGTTATACTGATTATAATTCAAACTTTGGTGGTCAAATTCCCTTTTATTTCAATAAAGATTATGAATTTTATAATAATATTGGTGCTGAATATACTGAAACATTTACAAAAATAAAAACTCTTAGTACTTTACAATTTGGTGATTCATATGGAACTGTTAGCTCTCTTGCAGGATTTTCTAATACTTACATATTGGATATTTATAATAATGCAGCTTATTTTGAACTAATTACACCATCCGCACCTTCAACTATTTTTACTGGTAGAGAGACAGCAGATTATTCTTTAAAATTGGAAACAATTTCTGCAAAATCCACTTTTGGAACAAATATTTTAATGTATTTATATCATGATTATGCTGCTTTTATGGCCGATAGTAAAATTAATTCAGGATCAAATAATTCTAATAATTATATTGGATGGACAGCAACAAATGCGTTTGAATCAACGATGTCTTTTAATTTTGCTGCAAAAGAAAATGAAAAATATTATGTAATTGTTAAATGTCTTGATGTTGGATTTCCAACTGTAGATTTTAAATTCTTGGCTTATTTTGAAGAAAATGCAATTGACACTGTAAGGCCATTTTATAAGAATTTTAATATATATCAATTTGGTGTATCAACTTTTTCAGAACAATATGGTGCTTTCATTTTTGATAATTATTATTTTTATAAAACATACGATAGCACTTATATTAAATTACCAATATTACAAGATTTAAATGCACCTGATTCGGTTTTATACAATTACTTACAATTAAGTTCCATGGGACCTATTCTAGGTTATGATTCAAATGATGTTAGTTCTGATTTAACCGATTATAAAGGTTATAGTAATACTGGTCCTGGATTTGTCCCATATTCTTTGTTTTCACAAGATCCATTAAATTGCTTCACATTTGTGAATAAATTACCTTATAATACTACTACACAACAATATTTATATTTTTCAACCACATATAATTCTTTTTTTAATGCAGAGGTACCTTATCAAAATGAAGTTCTAGTTTCAACAACATTTAATTATTATCAAGATCTGAATATATTCCCACCTGAACGAGAATATAAAATTGTTCATTATTGGGATAATACTTTTATTGGTCCTCAAACACGTGATGCACTTACTGGATGGGAGTTATCAGGTATCAGTACATTAAGTACATTAAGTACTATGTCGGTTTATAATGCTTCATCAATTACTGACGGGGGATATTTAACTGGGCCGAATTATAGTTACGATTTAGATTCAAATCTGAATATTAGTACATTAAGGATTGGACAAGGAGTATATGGATTCACCTTTTTACCAACAGATGGCGTATGGAATGTTAAAAAGATTTGCTTCAAATCCGCTTATTATGGGCTAAATGATCCTAATGATAATATAGCATATATAGGTGTATTCGATACAAATGGTATTGCGAATATTGGTCTTAAAAGCATTAATTTAAGCAATTCATTGGCGGTTCTGAGTAGAACTAGAAAAATAGTCTATACACCTGAGTTTGTTGCATCAAATGCTGGGTTTGATCCAAGCTTCGGTACATGGTATCAATATGATTTATTATCTAATTTCAATTATGCTAGACCTGATTTAGTAGCAATTGGTCTTCCTGGATATACACCATATCCTTGTACAATTATTGGGGACCAGGGTAATTTCTATTCTGCAATTGCATTTGATTCAAACATGAATCCAACAACATATTTCATGTTATGTGGAAGTGTAATTCCTAATCCTTTATATACAAGTTCTATTGTTAGCACTAATTACCTTGGTTTTGAATCACCAGATGGATCTGCTATGGTATTCCCATACAATCAGACAGGGGGGTCAAATGCACTTAGTAATATTTATCAATCTCAATATGGACAGTCATTACCAATAGGAACTATTGGGCTCAATGCTGCTTCTGAAATTAAATTGTATCTTGATTCAAATACAATGGAATATTATACACCTTATAATAATAATGTTGGCAATTATTATTTCGCTCTTCGATCTGCAAATTACTTTGAGGGACCTGATCATTATTTAATGTTTGGTGATCCCAATAATCTTAGCACAACACTTTGTGATATCTATCGTCTTCGTAATGTAGGTTCTTCTAACTTAGTTAGAGACTCGGTGTATGTAAGCACTATTAATATCTCTACAATTTTGCCAGGAGAAAATATCTTAACTTGGACGACGAATAGTGATGGATTATATGTTATGACTAAAGGAACATCTTCAGATTTCCATGTAAAGATTATTGGTATTTCTTCAGTTGTTACTAATCCTGTAAGTACATATGTTCATGAAATACCTAATTTAATGATTGCTGATTTTCAAGATTTTAATAACTATTATAATTGTCCTCTATTATCTACAAATAAATTGAAACTTGTTGTCACTGATAATAAAGATTGGGGCTTCATTGATAATGTTTATGTGAGTTCAGCTACTGCAGATCAATTTACAACATCAACAACAAATGGATATTTCAAATATGGTGGGTTTTTCCAATATAATAATACAGATACTCCATCAACATTTACATCATATGCTTGGCCTATAAGTAGATTAGATACAAGTATAGATGTTGGTTATCAAGATGTAACTAATATGGTTAATTCAAGAAATATTTTTTATCTAACTGCAACCTCTAATATGAACTACCAAATTGATCAGTTTATGTTTTCTACATCACAATTTGGTACAGTTATTAGTCCTGCAGGATTAATTGCTAATATATATGATGGATCTGGTACGACATATATAACACATGTTGCTAGACTCTTAGTGACAAATAGTGAATTAAAAAATCCTGGTAAAATCGTTGCAACTAAGAATGATGATTTGTATTTATTATATTCGACATTTTCCCAGAAAATTGTTTATGCAGCAGTTAGTGATGATCCTAATGGAAATATTTTACACACATATAGTCCTAATTTGAATATATTCAGTTACACATTACCTATTCCATGGACATCAACAAGTTTTGGTATTGCAAATGATAGTAATGGTGGATTATGGATTTCACAGCGAACAAATGATTTAATTATTTCACCGTTTGTCAATGAAATGAGTACAATAACAATTGTTGGTAATTCTTTACTAAGTGATGATATCCCATATGGTCTTTCAACAATGGCTTATCAGATCTTTTATCCAACAACAAAAATTGTACTTTCAAAGAAAGCTAACAGATACAATGATTTAACAAATATAACTGATGTTGGTAGTTACAATTTTGGAGGAATTGTATCAAATAGATATTTTGAATATCCAAAAGTTAAAATGTTCCATTATCTGAATTTTTCTAGTGTTCTAAATGATATAGCTTCAACAAGTGGCCTTGATGGAACAATTAATAGATGGAAATGGGGTATGGAATCGAATTATTTCCGTGCTGATGTAGATTATAATGGTTATGAAACGAATGCATATATTTATAATATTCCATTAAGTACATCTGGTGCCTTGACCACACCCAGCTCAGTATTTTTATCAGGTCTTGATGGAAATGCTGATGATTATAATTATATTTTGATTCGTGGATATTCACCTGATGAAGATTATCAAGTTATGGTACGATTTAATTTGACCAATAGATATGATTATGGGTTAGTTAATAATAATATTATGATTGATGAAATAAGTACCGCAATAAATGGGCTTAATCTTTCTAATTGGAATCCAGCATATGTACAATCATTGAAATTATTCGATCAGCAATTTAGTACTACACAAGTTTATGGTGAAGGTATTGTTGCTGGATTTGCAGGTTCTACTCTTACAACAACTAATTTCAGTAGTTTTTATACATTATTCTCATCATTTTATGGGCAATATTTGAGTTCTCAAACAGTTGTGAATAGAATTCAGAGTGAATATAATTCTAGTTATAGTGCATTAATTAGTTCATATTTCAGTCCTATTTATCCATCAACAAATACTATATTTAGTTTGTCATATTTGAACGCAATTCCATTTGATCTGCAATTTGCTAGTTCAATTGCACCACAATTAGAAAATAAAACCACCTTTTGGGGCTTAGGCTATAATTTAGGATTTGATAAAAGTAATTATATTGGACGTACCTTTTACACTGCACCAACATTCTTTAAAATTCTTGATGACTATATATATCTACAACTAAATGATGAGCTTTCTATGAATGTTCTTGATACAACTGGTAATGAAAATCTATCGACAGTTCAAGAAAGTACAGGGGAAGTCAAAAAATACTTCAGTAAGCTACTATTAAATACATTCGGTAATTATGCAACAACACTTATTGGAACAACTGTGACATTTAATCCTCCTTTAGGAAAACTCGATAAATTAAATTTCAGTTGGGTTGATGTTGAAGGTAATGTAATTGATAATGATAACTGTGAATGGTCTTGTGTATTCTTAATTAATGAACAATCAGATGTACAAACTTTTGAATCTGTTTTACCTAAATTGAATTTTGCAAACTCGAATCAAATTATGAAGCTTTAATTTTAACCCCATGTGGATAGTAGTAATGGCAGCCTATGGCACTGAATTTCCTGTAGAGGGTGATTTTCCCTTCAATGAATCTAAAACATATCCTTTTTACCCCCCTGTATGCTTAAGAGAACACTGGGATCGTTCAGCTGTTGTCAAACATATTATTCCATCGCAATCTGTTAGTCTTCCTATGGACTTCCGTCCTTATACCAAAGTCTGTCGCAAATATGTAACATCAGCACCAGCTATTCCTGCTCCTGCACCTCCGGCTGATATGGTCTTCCCTCCTGGTGGTGAATTCTATCCCCCAACACGTTACTCTGCAGCCATCAATGATGAATCTGTTCTACGGCGCCTAGATCAACCTCTCCGTAAATACTGTGATGAAGGACAATATTTACCACAACTTGAAGGTGATATGTATTCTACGGCGCCGATGGCTCCAGATACCGGCAAGTGTTCTTCATCTTCGATGGTCCAGGAATTAGCTATGCCCCAAGTCTGTCTAAAAGCTGGGGAATATGAATGTCGTGCAGAAGCTGACAGACTCAATTGGCAACGCTCACCTCGACTCTTCAATAATGCAACTAAACAAGATCGTTATCCTCCTGAACCTCGTAAAGGCGCTGTACCTATTATGCCTCCCAAAGCCTCTGACGGTGTAACTCGGTCCATCTCTGGTCTAATGCCACAAGCAACATTAGAACAGGATCGCGTTTGGGGACCTTAACCTTTAGAATGATGCGGATTATAGAGGAAGATATGGCTGATAATAATGACAGTGAGACACGATCTTCAGCTGGCAGTATATCAGGTTCTAGTGATTCTAGTGGATCTCTAATATTTGATAATCATGATCGTTTTTTGGATATATTACGTGATATATGGCCACAAATGAAGGGTGCGAATATTTTATGGTTCCAAAATGATTTATTCCTACGCATTCGACAATTAGAGATTAAGTGTGAAGGTGTTGGGAAGGCTCGTGGATTTTTACCAGCTTCCTTTGAAGATCTTGCAGGTCGTCCTATCGAAGAATGGAAGTCAGGAAATCAAGAATATGAAGAATGTTGGGCTGGACTTTTAGAAGAGTGCTCAAAAGAAACTGAAGATGCTCTGGATGCCTTCGAAGACGATGTATGTGGTTGGATACAGGATATGATTCCTGCTGACTATAATTTCTTTTATGCAGCCTTGAACGAAGGTACTTTGAATGCGGAATGGCTTGCTAAAGCCCAACTTTTCTTGGAAAAGGCCGCTGCTGATTCTATTAGCACAACAGACGTCACTAATACAGTTGTTACTGTAACAGAATCTACTCTACAAGAGCCACCGAAAAGAAATATTAGTTCTGCAAGAACACATAGAAGAGCTTCTGGTTTGCCTCTTACACCTTCGAGAGTTAGAAGAAAGATTCGCATGACACGGAGACGGTAAGGATCTTCTTATACAGTAGAGTAATGAAATCTGAATATTATTCTGTCCAACAACATACATCGGTTATAAATGGCGAAGGTCGTTCTCAAATTATGGAAGTGAAGATCAAAAATGGTAAGGGTCACAAGAAAGTTACTTTTAAAAATACCAAAGGAAAAACATTGAGTACGGATTCACAGAATTTATCAGTCAATGAAATTGAAGACATTATGTCGAAGAAATTTGTTCCTGGTCTCTTCGAAACATGTTTAACAAATTGTAAAAATTCCATGATAGGTGGCCGCAAATCGGCAGTGCGGTCTTCTAAGCGAAGAACACGGCGTCGTAAGAATTAGGAAGTATAACTAATGTTGCTAATATTATTCATAATAGTTGCATTATTTTTAATTGGAGCATTATTCTATCGACAAAGTCTTCAAGAATACAGAATTAATCAAATTGAATGGGAACAGCGTCAAGAACTAGACAGTCTTTTTGAAGAACGTGCTCCGGTCGTTGTGCGAGGTATGCCTCAATCACCTGTATGGAATCATTCCGATGTTATGATGAGGGATTTCTATAATTCTGAGATTCCTCCTGGTGCCTCTGAAGGTAAAACTCTTCGAGAAGTCATTCTTGATGGACAAGCTAAAACAATAGTTTGGCCAAAGAAATATCGTCAGCATTTATTCCAAAATACAGCACTTAGTCTATGGTTTGATACAACATGGACACCTGTTTTAGTAGCTTCCCGAGGTTGGCTTGGATCACAAATACCTATTGATGGCGAATGTTTTGTAGGGGAACAAGGTCTAATGGAAATGAAAGCTAATTGGACATTAATAATTCCAACTGAAAGTGCAATTATAGTTAATATACTTGCATCAAAAGAAAAGAAATGGCTACCTACAAAATGGACAGGTCTGCAGCCATCACAGATGACGGCTGCGACAGCTCCATTTATTAATCAGTTGAAATATATGGATATAATTGTCAGACCTGGAACAGGATTATGGATACCTAGTCATTGGCTAATAGCCTGGTCGGCAAAAGAAGACGGTCATATTCCAATGGTCGCCACTATTAGTGTTCATACTCCAGTCAGCTGGTTGGCTTGTAGAGATTAAGTCCTATCTAAAGTATAAACGCTATAATTAAATGATATACTAAATAATAATATGACAGAGGCTAATGATGATTTGGAAAAATTAATGATGGCTGCTGATAAAATGTTGGCATCAGCGTCACATATGTTGATTCAATTAAGGGTTCCTGATGAGAGTGAAACTGACAGGAAAAAAATCTGGCATGAAGCTCGAATGAAGGCTGAATTTTCTGTATTTGAATTGGGAGAGGTGTTTGCATCATTGAAAGAAGCTGCATGTAATCGCAAAAAGGAGCAGAATTGGTTTTCTTTTATTCGATGGGTTTTTTGGGGCTACTAAAAATTGACTTATCAATGAAGACTAATTTTGTCATATATCTATTTGCTTTTCTATTATGAGCGAAGACACTGCTGTGACAAAGAGAACAGAATCGCATGTTATCTCCGATAATACTGGCGTTAGGGACTCATCTCTAATGACTCCAGAACAGCAAATAGCATATAATTTTATATTAGAAGGAAAGAATGTATTTCTAACGGGACCTGGTGGTACTGGTAAATCATATTTTATCGATCAATTACGTCGGCGTCTTCCTGAAGAATGGCCAAAATGCAAGATTGGTGTTACAGCATTAACGGGATGTGCTGCGATTCTTCTAGGTCATGGTGCAAAGACAATTCATTCATGGGCAGGTATAGGTTTGGGGAAAGGTACTGTCAGTGAAATTGTTTTGTCTATTAAGAAAAATCGTAAAGCGACGTCTAATTGGCTTACAACTCGACTTTTAATTATTGATGAAATTTCTATGATGTCGGCGGAACTCTTTGATAAATTGAATGAAGTTGCACAGAAAGTTCGTCGTTCATCAGCACCATTTGGTGGTCTTCAATTACTATTATGTGGTGATTTCTATCAATTGCCACCTGTTATTGATTCTGTTCCTGGATCAGCAGTCAAGCCAGAAATATTTGCATTTGAAGCAGCATCATGGTCTTCAGTTGTTAATGAAAAAGTGGTTTTAACACTTGTTCATAGACAAAAAGATAGTGTTTTTAGGGAGCTTCTTGAAAGAGTTAGATGTGGTACAATAACACCAGAAGATGCTGATCTTCTCAGGAGTCGTAAGGGGCTTGATTGGAGTACAAATGCAATTAAACCGACTCTATTGTTTCCTGTCAGATCTCGTGTAGATGCAATTAATAATGCAAATTTGAAGGCTCTGACAGGAGAATCTATTATTTGGAAAGCAAAGACTATATTTACTGCACCTGGGGGTGGTGCAGGTGATACTTCTGTTGCGACTAAATTTCCAAAAGAGGAGTTGGATAAAATAGTAACTTTCTATGATAAAGATGCACCATATGATGAGACTCTAGAACTGCGTCTAGGTGCTCAGGTCATGTTGATTACAAATCTAAGTTTGGATACAGGTCTAGTAAATGGTTCTCGGGGTGTTGTTGTGGGATTCAACACTTCTGGACCTGAACCTTTACCTATAGTCCAATTCATTAATGGTCGTAATGAAGTTATTACTCGTAATAGTTGGGTTATTGATGATAATGACAATACATTAAAATACATTAATAGATCACAGATTCCTCTTCGTCTAGCATATGCAGTAACAATTCACAAAGTTCAGGGGGCAACTTTGGATTGTGCTTTGATTGATATTGGTAAAACAACATTTGAATTTGGTCAGGCATATGTAGCATTATCTCGTGTAAAAAGTCTAGATGCACTTTATATTTATGATTTTAACGAATCAGCAATTAGAGCACATCCTAAGGTAAAAGAATTTTATGGATTATAAATATTTTGGATATTGAATTTATAATAGTTAGATAAATTTGATTTTTTTCGATTTTCTGCGCAACTCTTAAAGAATGAATTTTCTCCGGTTTGAATATCATCGGAAAATGCCAGGCTCTGAATATCCGGAACATGATGTTAAATCATCTACAATTATTAAACATGCATATGAGGCTGATGAGGATATTCTAAAAGAGAATCCTTATCGCTACACTCTATTGCCTGTTTCAAAGCCTGAGCTTTACCGACGTTATAAACAACATATTTCAGTATTTTGGCATGTAGATGAGGTAGATTTGAGTAAAGATATGAAAGATTGGCAAAAACTTACCGCAAATGAAAAACATTTTATTAAGCATGTCTTAGGATTCTTCGCAGGTTCTGATGGAATTGTAAATGAAAATCTAGCAACTCGCTTCAGTCGTGAAGTACAACTTCCTGAGGCTCGTGCCTATTATTCGATTCAGATGGCAATTGAAACCATTCATTCAGAAATGTATGCACTTCTCATTGATACTTACATTACAGATCCTGAAGAGAAGATTCAGATTCTTCGTGCGATTCAAACAATCCCATCAGTTCAGATGAAGGCTGATTGGGCTGCTTCATGGATTGAATCTGCAGAAGCAGACTTCGCAACAAGACTAATTGGATTTGCTGCAGTTGAAGGAATCTTCTTCTCTGGTTCCTTCTGTGCTATCTTCTGGCTAAAACAGCGTGGTCTTATGCCTGGTCTAACAGTTAGTAATGAATTTATTAGTCGTGATGAGGGTCTTCATACAGACTTCGCTTGTGCTCTCTTCGCTGAATTAAAACATAAACCTGCGAAGGAAAAAGTCCATCAAATTCTGAAAGAAGCTGTTAGTATCGAAAAACATTTTATTACGAAGGCTCTTCCTTGTGAGCTCATTGGAATGAATGCAGAACTTATGTCAGAATATATTGAATTTGTTGCTGATCGTCTATCAAAACAGCTTGGATATGGAGCGATCTTCGGTACTGCCAATCCTTTCGATTTCATGGAACGGATTTCATTGGAAGGCAAAGATAATTTCTTTGAGAAACGTGTAACCACGTATGCCAAAGCCGCTGTTGGTGCTACCGCCGAACAGAAGAAATTTTCATTGGAAGAAGACTTTTAGGTACAAATACTTATTCATATTTTAAATATATTTTCCTACATACAACTAATATTTTTTAATTTTTCTAAAATAATTTATTAAGTTGAATATTAAAAATTCGCATTACATGCTCGGGTGTAAATTGTTTATAACCATTATTACTAACATTCTTATTGTATTTTGACCAATTAGTAATAATATCAAATAATTCATTATATGAATTATGTTTAATCATATCATCACCTAAAATATCAATGTGCGCAGAAGCATGTTCAATAGCACGACCAATAACTGGTTTATCACAAATTGAAAATTCACCGCATGCAAGACCAAATGTTTCTCCTCCTGAGCGGCCATATAACATAGCGTCGCAACTATTTATGAACATTCTCTTTGTTTTCATGTCACATGTTCCAGGTAAAAATCGAATTCTTTCTGATTCAGCACAAAATGGAATAATATTCATAAAAATGAAGTAAATATTTTTGTATTTTTCGTCATTTCCAATATCTTTAACTGCTTGTAGAACATAATCAACATTATATTCATCTGCTCCACAATATGCTCCAAAGACAGTTGCATCTTCAGGAATATTTAATAGATATCTCATATTTTCATTAGTATCAAACACTCTAACCATATATGGTAAAACTGGATAATTAGTACATTGTATTTTATTTAATGAATCAGATATAGGAGCATATAAATCGCCATGAGGCTCTTTGGTGGTAAAAACCGCATGAATAATTGTCTTACATGAATTATAAATAAGACCATCATTTGGACTTCCCGCTTTCTCAATAAATAAGACATCGATTTTATTACGACGAATTATTGCCTCTACATCTGTAGGATTAATATAATAATCTATTGAGTTGAAACGAGATTTGAATTTATTATAAGCATCTCTTGTAACATCACGTGGAGACACTCTCATAACATGCTCATATGGTCTAGTAATTATAATAGATTTATTACCTAAAATTGTCTCGTTAAAATCAGCATAATCAAAAAGATTTACTTCTGTACCTCGATTAGTCAATTTATTCGATAAAAAACCAATAATCATTCGATATATTCTTACATAATATTTTATACTTTAAATTATTATAAAAATGAATGCAATTTAAAAAAAATAAATAATTAATGTATATAATGTATAACGAATATAATAATGCAATTAAGAGACTAGAAAATAATGAAGATCCAATGTTAATTTTAATGACACCGTTATCCCCATATTTATTTTGTGATTATTACTATAGTATAAATAGTGAAATATTTAATAATGCAAGATATTCAGTATCTGATTTTAATACACAGTCACTTCGTAAGATCTCAAAAAATATATTAACCATTGAGAATGCAAATACAATTAAGGATTTTGATATTATACATGTGACATCGGAAGCAATTAATGAATTTGTAAATATTATTTTACCACATATTAATAATAAATTTATACTTATTACTGGTCGAATGAATTTACCACAAATTGATAGATCTTGTCTTACTGATAAATTACTTTTAGACAAAAGATTAATTTTATGGTTTAGTCAAAATCCAATATATGAAGAATCTGATAAATATAAGGCAATTCCATATGGATTAAATAATTGGAGAAATAATTTGAATAATTATTGTAAAAAACTATTAGATACAAATGATAGTAAAATTTTAAATTGTGGGATTTTACCCTTAGGTAAAACACATAAATGTAGGGAAATTTTTCCTATACTAAATCGTATAGAAAATGTAGATTATTTTATAGAAATGTCAAAATATAAATTTATTATCTCTCCTATAGGCGATCGCCATGATTGTCATCGTCATTGGGAAGCAATTGGTTTAGGCTCTATTCCTATTTGTAATATTGATAATTATTATAAATCATTATTTGGTAATAATATGATATATGTTAAAGATGAATATGAATTGAAAGATATACTTGATAGTCAAAATGTTAATAGAGATTATATAGAGCCAAATAAGAATATGATTACAATTGAATATTGGCAAAAGTTTATTCAAAATCAAATTGAATTAAAAAAAATGGAGTCATAACTATTTAAGTATATTTTATTTATAATATTTCTGTTAAAATATCATCTATTTTTTTTGTATCAAAATTTATACCATCTGTAAATAAATTATATATTAATATATTATTATAACATGATTTATATACTTCATTTAAATTAAAACATTTAGTGCAAAAAAGTGCTATAATTATTTTAAATTTTAATTCAGGATAATTTTCTTTTAAGAAAATATTTAATTCTTCAGCATCCTTAATTTCATCTTTGATAATACAATTATATTTAATTTCTTCCAGATGATTATGTTGAGAATGTCCTTTTCTAAAAAATATAATTTCTTCGTCAGTAGATTTTAATATATCTTTAAAACGCTCAATTCTTCTTCTCATTTTATCGTAATCATTGGGGAATGAATTATGAACAAATAATGTACTAGTTTCTTTAGAAAAATTACTGTTATCTATTGGTAAAAATGAGTTAAAATTATTTTTTATTATATTTGCAACACCATCATAAGTAACACACCAATCAAATGGTAATGAAACATTTCGCAGATTATTTTTTTTTAAATAATCTGCTATACCACAATCAATTCCTATTGATATTATTTTAACCATATTATATGATATTTAAAGTCAAAACATCTTTAAATAAATATATCAGTATGTTAAAATTATTTTTTAATGGATTTTGGGGTGGATTTCATGATGGTACAAATGCAGTTAATGATAAATTTTTTTTGCTCTTAATCCAAAAAGTATATAATGAAGATGTTGTAATTGGTAATTTAGATGAAGCTGATATTTTAATTGAAAATACTCAAATTAAACAATCATATAGAGATTACAAATCATGGAAGCATACATATCTATTTTCTGGTGAATCTTATATCCATCCAGATAAAGATAAATATTCATGTGTTTTATATGGGCAGAGAATCCATAATAATATTATAAATTGTCCTCTTTATTTACCATATATATATAGTTCATTTGATGAAAAATTAATAGTAGAAAATTCAGTTAATAATAGATCAGATATTCCATTAAAGGATATGCTTGTTATAATTTCGAATTCTGGGGGCCATATGCGTAATTCAATAATTGAAAAATTTGGAAAAGAATTTAATATTACCTTTGCAGGAAATTACAAAAATAATATTGGTGGTGCATTACCATATTATTATAATTCTAAAGAATTTTTAGATTATGTTAGTCAATTTAAATATATAATTTCTATGGAAAATTCTGAAGAGGAAACATATATAACTGAAAAGATTATGCATGGAATGTTGGCAAAAACAATACCAATCTATTGGGGATCAAAAAGAGTAACAAATTATTTTAATCCTGAAAGATTTTTTGAAATAACAGATGAAACTTCTATTGATAAAACAATAAATTCAATTAAAACTATGTCAGATTCTGAATGGTTAAATAAAGTGAATAAACCTATTTTTACTGATTTTGGTTCATCATTTAATATCGATAAACTTGCCAAATATATTAAAAATATGCTTTTTAATAAAAATTATTCATTGCTTACTCATACATATGCATTATGTAATAAAGATTTTGAACCTGAAAGATTTAATAGATTAAATAAAATGTTCTTAACTGAAATGAATTTGAGTGAAAATAATTTTTCATTTATTAGTCCTACATTTAAACATTTAATAACAGATGATATGATGAAGAAACATATAACACATCATTTAATTCAAAATATTAGAAGATCACCGATGAAAAAAGCGGAATTATCATTATTTTTAAATTTTAAAGCAGTATTAGAAGAAATTAATTATATCTTTAGAGATGGTATTTTCTTGATATTAGAAAGTGATGCCTTCTGTCTTCCACAAATAAAAGATTTCAATACATGCTTAACTATGTTAAAAAATAAAGAATGGTCTGGAATAAGTATTGGAACAGCAGATTATTCAGGATTACAATATTGTAATGTAGATTTACCTTATAGAAAAATACATAATTTAAATATAAATTTAATTAATGAGAATTTAACTGAAGATTTATCATGTATTGATGATAATATACGTTTTATCAGAAAATTCCATACTCGATGCACAGATTCTCAATTATTTTCTTTTAAAGGTTGTGAAAAATTACTTGAATATATGAATTATGAAACTAATTATGGAGTTCCTTTTGATTATTATTTGATTCAATTATTTGAAACACATATGAATTTTAAATATTATTGGTCAAGTATTTCGTATTTTAATCAAACAAGTAATATTGGACTTGATAGATCCACAATTCAATTAGATACTTGTTAATATTTGAAAAAGAACATAAAAAGATACATATATTTTTATTCAAGGAAATACAAATATATACATCATGACATTACCACCTTTTCCGAGCGACGAAGAACTGTTTAAAATGGATATTTTTCCGTATATGGAAGGAAAACAATATGAGTTCAAACAGACTTTTAATAGAATTAACCCATATATGGATGATGGATCTCCTCCACCGCCACCGAAAACATTTGACAGGATTGAACAGACGGTATGTGCTTTTTTAAATGGAGAAGGTGGTTATATTATTTGTGGAATCAGAGATAAAACACGGGAACTTGTATGGTTGAATTTAAATGGAGAAGAGATGGACAAGGTTCTTTTGAGAATTGATAATATTTTTCATTGTAAAAGTATTTTTACTACTGATCTCGAAGATTTAACTCCAGATAATATTCATACAAAAGTTCTTAAACATCCTGAAACAGGAAAATATTTAATTATTATTCGAGTCCAACCTACACCTGGAAAAGAATATAGAACACATGAATCAAAATGGGTTCGTTTAAACGCATCCAATTATGGTGAAAAAAAAGAAAAGTTCTTCAGGGCCAAGGATGTATCTGGTCTTCTTCATGTAGAGCGAATGAAAATTATATCAAAATATGATTTTTCTATTCAAAAAAGAGATCTAGAGATTCGAAGACTTCGATCAGAGTTGAATCTGGAGCGGGAGGAAACCGAACATATGCTTACTAGAACCATCCTTGCCCGCAAAAAAATCGTCGAAGAAGAACTCGAAGCTAAAAGACGTGTAGGATTTTCTTTTAATTTCCATCTGAATCTTAAATGTCTTCTAGATTGCTTCATACCTCAAAGTAATTAATAGATTCCCATTGTATCAAATGTTCTCTGGAAATCATAATCCTGTACTGTCTTTATCAAAATCTCAAGAACTTCTAAATATAATTGCAGATCAAACATTTCTGAAGCATCATATTGTATGATTAGCGAATGCAAATATGGAGTCGCTGTTTGATCACAATCTTCGGTTGTTTGTAAAACCTCTAAATATTTTCTAATATACATTATATGTATATCATAAAATCTTTCATGGACGGTTTCACCTGATTTAATAAAATCTCTTGTCTTTACTAATCTTGTATAATTGGCATATGGATCGGAAAGATCATCCATCATAATCCTATTAAACTTGGAGAGTTTTAAACTATCAAATTTTTGCATGGTGCAATACATAAAAATTTGATTTTATTTATGTTTAGTTGAGTAATTAAATAGTATAAATGCTCAAGTCAAAGAAGAAATCCGCTGTGGTGGAGCCAGGTCCAACAACATTCAAGTATTTCAGTACGATGGTTACTGTGGGAAATCAAACCCCTGAACAAATAGAAGAGAAAGTAAAGAAAAATATTAATAGAATTGCAAAAGAAAAAGGATATAAAAAATCGGATTTCAAAGATCTTACTGTTAAATTAATTCCTAAAGAAGTCGATAAACCAGCGAGTAAATATCATAATTATCAAACAATTAATTGTTCTCCTGAATTTATGACTGATAATTACACTTTTCGTAATAAACATTTTGTTCCCTTTGAAATATTAATTTCATCTGAATTAGATGAATTATATTGTCAAATAAGCCCTAAGGAATTTCCATCTGAGGAAGTACGCATATTTATAACAAATTTTGTTACAGTAATGACAAAAGAAATTTATGTAGATATTAAACGAATTGTTGAAAAAGCGGAAGCATATCTTGAATTATCATCTATATTTGTATATTCTCGAGATCGCTGTTATAGCTACTATAATATATTATTAATGATTATTTCACGAGTTGATGTACTATCTTTCACAACAAAAATGCTCAAATATAGGCTTTTCAATATTCCTATTCCTAATGATGGTACATGTGATGATGATTATTATGATAGATATATGGATGAAGTCAGTTCCATAGAAAATATGTATAATGATTTTATTAGTAAAGATAATTTATTAGCATTACAATCATCTAGTGATATCTATGAAAAACATCCATTTATTATAGAAGATGCATTTACAAAGCTTATTGAAAATATTAATATATTTAAAGAATTAATTGATGTTGGTCTGAGATTATCCTTGGAATATAAATTGACTCGATTATCTGAATTCTGTATAAAAGATTGTTGTAAGATGCCAGAGAAGATGATTATTTAGATCTCAGTCCCACAATAATTTTGAATTTTTTTTATTGTTTTTATTTCCGTTACAAAATGAAAAATCTATTAAGAGTATTTACAATTGCAACAATTGCTGCTGTAGCTGAAGCAGATACTTTTACAATGACCTTTAAGGGTCTGGATTTAAATTATGCATTTAGACCAATGAGTATTAGTACTTTAAGAGCAGCTATAGCATGTCGTGCTCAAATTCCTCATTCTTCAGTTATTATTGAATCAGCCGATTATAAAAATACAACATGGTATTTTGGTGAAACTCATGAAGTCAATTTAATACCTGAAATTAATCCATGGATGTGTAATGTAATTAATTCTGTTCATTGGGATTCAAAAAGAGAACCAAATGCAACCCGACTTTTACGTGAATTATCCAATAGTGATCCTATTAATTTCCATATTACTATTCCTGTATTAGCCTCTAAAGCAGCAGGTACAAATGTATTATCATATTTAGTCACATCAGTTGATGAATATTATGGAGATATCCTTGCCTCTGATTTTATGTCTTTTGTAAAAGGTTATATACCTGATCCATATAAATTCAATAAAAAAATGACCGATAATATTTATAATTTAATGGCCATTATTATTATTGGTGAATTGATTGTCGTTATATGTGGTAATTGGATTATGAATAAGATTCGATATCCAACGACTAAGTTACAACAGCAACAACAGGATAAGATTCACGTTATTATTAAATAGGCTTTTGTTGCCCCATAGAATACTCGATTTTTTTAAATAAATGACCATCTTGATTCCACTCATAATAAGTTCCATCAAGATATCCACCATAGACACCATTCAACCACATAGCACGATAATTTGCTTTGATGTGTAGCTGTCCATTGGGTAAATAAGATTTATATGATCCATGAAGCGCATTCTCTTCATAATACTTTTTAATATTGAGAGTTCCATCAGGATAATAAGATTTCCATTCTCCACAAAGAAGATTGTCAAATAATGTGAATTCGAGTCCAAGAACACCACTGGGATAATATACTTTCACAAAACTAAGCTTGAAAGATGGTGAATCACAATTCTTCACCAGAAAGGTGATATTTGTTGTAGGATCCGTATGTTCAATAATATCCATTGTAATTTCTGTCAAAATTTATTGGGAAAATATTAATAAATCAATTTTTATTTAATTAATGATAGGTAAGCCAAAATAAGATAATATCCGATTAATACAGGGTTTCTCAGAAAGATTCTCAACGATATATGATCGTGGATCAAATCTATGATAATTTTCAAGCATGAATTTAATAGCAGCTTCTATTTCTGTTATTTCTGAAATTTTAATTCCACATTTATCAGACCAATAAGGAACAGATGTTGCCAACATTTTTTTATCAGGATATTTTGCATATGATTCTTCAGTGCCTTTATAGTATTCATCATGCATTGATTTAACATCAAATACTAATAAAGGAACATCCATAGACATAGCTTCTTGTAGTGCAAATCCTTGTGATTCAGATGCATCAATTACTAACATGAATTTAGATCTGGATAATAAATTCTTATAATCATTTTCATTATAAGAACCATATGTAATAATGTGATATTTTACATTTAATGTATTAAGTTTATTAATTATATTCTCATATAAGGTTTTATTCCTATTTTTATAATAAACTAATATATCAATATCTTTAATAGTATCTATTTGAGGTTGAAACTTTTGGATATCAACAGCAAATGGAAATGGTTGATGATCAACTTTAAATTCTTTAGCAAATTCAATATAATAGTTTCCAACCCAATTACATAAACAATTAAGAACAGCACGTCCATCTAATGAGGGATCTCTTGGTCCTATAATTGGCCCCTCAGGAATAACCCAAAATTGTGGCCCATATATAATTTTAATTTTCTTTGGAATAATTGCTGGATCTACCCATTTCATAATACTCATAAGAATATCATAATCATCTCTTTGAATTCGTTCATAGTTATTAGTATGTTCAAATTCTATATTAGCAACTGCACACATACGCTTAATTGCATCGAAATTTTTATGATGACCAATACATTGATTAAAAAAAACAAGTCTCATTTAAACTATTAATAATTAGATCTTTATCTTTAATCCTTATTTCTCTCTGCTTTACGATCAGCCTTGGTGGTTGCGTGATAGCCAACCTTGATATTCTCGACTGAGCGCTGTGATTTACAATGACAACATGAGATAATATTTAGACGATGTGCTGCCTCACGCTTCATTTCGGTATCATAACCATTACAAACTCTGCATTGCACATATTCCTTCATGTATTTACGAATAACTGTTTCTAGATGCTTATCTTTTAGGATGAATTTGACGATGAAATAATCATCGCCATCAATAGAACCGGTTGCACCAAGTTCTGCCAGAATGAAGTCTTTGACATGATCAGTAGTACGCTTCAACGTCTCACAACATTCTGTAAAATTAGTCCAGGCTGTGCGCTTGGTACCAATACGAGCCAGAGTGGGGCGCTTCAGCTTAAGCTTCATTGCGCCATCCAACATCTCTGGACTACTCTTTTTAATTTCTTTGTATAGCTTTGATAGCATTTCCTCATAAGTCGGGATTTCATCATCCACAACTTCTACATGTTCCACAGGAACTGCCTTCGGTGTAGAGGCAACAATAGCCTCTTCCTCTGTTACTGCTGCTGCAATCTCTGCCACAGCCTTCTTTGAAGACTTCTTCTTCTTCTTGATCTTCGAGAAATCGATGTCAAGATCGATATCATCGGTCATACCTTTTGAAATACTTTCAGTGATGGGAGCCAATTCGGTTGCCATTTCAATACAAATAATTTGATAATCCCTTCAAAAAATCTATGTAATTTTCAATTTTTTATTTAGTTTTGCCAATCAATAGTACATTTCAATCTCTCTTCGACACTCTTAAATATATTTGATCCGAAGAATCCCCTATGCGCCGACAAAGGACTGGGATGGATTCCTTTCACAATTCTCTCAGATGGACAGAAAGTCGCCTTAGTTTGAGCGAAGGCTCCAAGTAAAAGGAATATACAGGATTTATTATTAGCCGCAATAAATTTTATAACATCATCTGTGAAGTCGGACCAAATAGCTGCATGAGAATTAGGTTTCCCCTCTTCAACTGTCAGCGCAGCATTTAGAAGGAAGATTCCTTGATCATGCCATTTCTGAAGATTTCCATGCAAAAACTTGTAGGAACGTTCAGGAAATTCTGTCTGAAGTTCTTTGAAGATGTTTCGAAGTGAAGGTGGGATAGGCACATCAGTGCCCACAGAAAATGAAAGTCCATGAGCTTGACCTGGGCCATGATACGGATCTTGTCCTAGAAGAACAACGCAAATATCTGAAGGTTTCATTGAAAATACACGGAAAATATTCGAACGTTCAGGATATACTGGAAGTACAGAATTGTTATAGATACTATCTATATCAATTTCGTACTCATCAAATAGAGGTTTCCATTCAGGGGCAATTGTAGATAATGACATTATTAGTGGCTTAAAGCAACCAGACTACAGAAAATATCAATTTTACTCATTTGTAGGAACATTAGAAGGAATAAATGAAGTAATCTGCCGACCTAGATTAATACCTAATGGTATCCTCCTACGTGCTGGATATATGTTTGCATCATATTTCTGTAATTATTACTACGATTTGTTCTACCTGTATTAATATTGTTATTGTTATTATTTGCAGGTGCAGCAGTTGCGGCAGCAGGAGGAGCTGCAGAAGCCGCCATACCTCTTCTCAAAATATTAATAATTTTTCTACCATAAATATTTTTTGCTTGAAGGTTTATTCCCTCCATTCCCATTAAACGATTTGCAATATCTCTTTTACCTAATTTAACAGCAATCGCCAGCGCTGTTTCTCCCAAATTATTTTTCTTATTAATATCAAGTTCAGGCTTTAATAAAACCTTATTAATTGCACTTGATATATCATTTGTAATATTTGATAATTGAGCTCTTAATAATAACATTAAAATAGTATTTTCATCTTCATCTAATCCCTTATTTGGATTTATTTTAGTTACTATATAATTCAGTAATTCCTGAACATATTCATTGAAATCACCTAAATCTGTAATATTTAATATATATTTAAGAGCTTGTGTTAAATATGCATTAGGAACATTTATATTACGATATTCAATTAGGTCCAAGATATTAAAATATACAAATGTATAAGGATTAAATAATTGTGATAATAATTGATCCATATTCGCTTTCTTTCTATTATACACGCCATCACAATATAATAAGGCAAAATCTACAGGATTAGCAAAAAATTCCTTATCTAAATGTAGAAATGATGATATTGCTTCATCACTAATATTTTTTAGCCTCTTACAAATTTCAATTAAAGTATCAGTCGAGTATCCTAATTGATTATAATTATTATATGCAATATGAAGTGCTAATTCTATATTAGGTTTAAATTTAAGGACTTCATTAAGAATTCTATTATCAGCTTTGTTTATTGCTGCTAATAATGGTGTGTAAAAATAAGTTACAAAATAATCTAAATCATTGTAATCATTTGATGAACCCCAATAACGATTAAATCTATGGAAATAATATATATTACTTGGAAAATCAATTAAAGGTGTTGATTCTGAAGAATACATTTTATAATCTTTACTTTTTTTATCAAGGTATTTTTTGTCTAAAGATAATTTATTTTCAAAATAAGATCTAAGAGGTAAAGAATCATATGCACTCACGGGTTTGTCTAATTCTTCTTTAAATTGCTCCACTGTTCTGGAATTCCGAATAATCTCTACTAATTTATTAACTGCATCAATCTTTCTATCATAATTATCATCATTACTATTATTATTTTTATTAGTTACATTACTATAATTATTATAAGCATTGTTAATACCTAAATTTAGACGACGACCAGGATCCATAAATTGCCGACGTTTCTTAGTTCTTTTATTAAGATTCTTTTTCTGCTGACGAGTGTTTCTCTTAGGACCTACAATACGTTTCTTTTGCTTTAATTTGAAAGCTTTGAAGGCATTTGTTCCTAAGCGACCAGAAGATTTCCGTGCATTCATTTCTCCAGGAACATTATTACGATTTACTATGGCATTTATCGCAAAACCATAATAATCTTGGTACCAATCTGCAAAAAATTGGTCATGTGCTTGTTGATCAATTGAATCGAATAGACCTTGTGACATTAAATCTTTATATTCTTCCATCGTCATAGGAAGTAACTGAGTTGGGGCCACAGGAGCATTCGCTGCTGCTGAATTCATTTATTGTTCTATTATAGGGGCATAACTTTTTCTGCACCAGTTCTTTCTGTTGGTTCGATATATCTCAGACCTAGGAATTTGAAGATGTCTTTCTCAGTTTTAAATGCAGGTAGTTCCGCACCACTTTGATGGGTTTTTGAAGTGGGAGCTATACGATGTTCATTCAATGTCCATCCTAGTTCCAAAGCATGGGCTCTCATCGCAACATTAAATCGGTCGGAACCTGTAAAATATAAAATCGCAAAAGGCCATTCCTCATTTGGTGTCAATAATACATCAAGACGCCTATGTTTTCCATCAGGACCCACCTTGCTTACTGCCATACATTTATGATTACCGAGAGCCAACATATCAGTTATATATCCTTTCGCAATCAAACTCTGAATAAATTCATGGAAACTCTCAACAATAGATTCTTCTAGACGAAGACGTGGGAAGTTGATTAGGATATCTATATCTCCTGATGAAGCCGCTCCTCGGCGATAAGAACCAACAATTTCGAACTTCATATTAGAAGGAGCAGAGTCAGTAATAATCGCTTCATGGGCTTCCATCTCAGCACGAGGAATTCTTTCATTAAACTCCTCGAAGAACTGAAGACCAACCTTCTGTGCATGATCCAAAAGTCCTGGGTTTTCTGTCACTTTCTGTCGTAAATCTTCAATTGATGTAACACCGAAGTCTTCGACGAGTCTTCGAGCTTTTACGGGACCGATGCCATGGATTTTGAGGAGGTCATCATAAATGGAAATTGGGACGGCTGCTGCTGCTTGGTTTGCTGCCTTCAGACCGCCTGTTTCAATGATTTCTTTGATCTTCGCTTTAATTTTGGTACCAATTCCTGTGAAACCTTCCAAGTCTTCGAGAGACCGGATAGGGCCTGGATGTGCTTGAAGTTGTTTGATGACTTTTTGATAAGCAATTGCTTTGAAAGTCTCCTTCTTTATTTGATCAGCCTTCATTAAAATTGTTAATGCATCTATGATAGTAGGTTTATAGTCGGTCGCTTCTGCCATTCTACTTTTATTGGTGGCAGGAAAATGAAATAAAAAAACTCAATTTTTATGGTAGGGAGAGCTAGGCGCTCCCCCATCACCCCTACGCTTAAGTTTTAGGGTAGGGAGAGCTGGGTTTCTAGCCCAAATACTTTAATCCTTGGAATGCTTTTCGAGATACTCTCTGATCCATTTTTCACGCTCTTCCTTCTTCTGGTACCGATCGATGTAATACAACATCAACATGGTAAGTGAATACATGATAATACTTTTAACAATACCGTAGGTGGAAAAGTCCTCCATACAGATAATGTGGATAAAGAGCATGAGGAAAGCAGTGAGCTCGAACATTTTGAGTGTTGCAAGTTTGTCGAAAAAATCTATCAGAAATCTGTCAAATCAATTTTTTTCTATTAAGTGATTAGATTCTGATAGAATTTTGAGATCAACATTAAACCTGCTTGCTTGCCCAGCAAAGTGTATTCACTAGAGTGATGACTAAGGCACAGAGGAAGCTATTGACGAGAATACTTGTAAATGAATGTCCTCCCATAAGAATCATGTTTGTGAATACCGTGATAAATGCAATACTAAATAGCATTTTGATTGTATTCGAGTGTTAAAAAATCCATCTAATTACTGTCAAATCAATTTTATTTATATATATTGATAGAGAAGTGATTTATCGACGCGCATAGAGTCTGAGATGCATGATTTCATCAGGGTCAAGAGGTCCAATACGATTTCTGTTGTAGCGATCGCTTTCCTCTTTGAATGAAGATTCAATACAATTGTCGAGATAACTAATAATACCATATGGAACCACGATGGACATAATGATATTAAATACTGTAATTTCCGAAGAACATATCAACATAGTGATTCCAATAAGGAACATAGTCAAATACTGGATAAGCATCATTGTGTTGTGCGGTTTTCTATCAAAGTTCTGTCAGAAATCAATTTTATTTTATATTATATATGGATTCTAAATAATTTTTGCATGTTTTTTTAGATTATCAGTTGCCCACAATGGTTGTAGATTTTTATAATTAAAACACTTTAATTGTTCTTCTGCTTTTCCTAAATCAAAAGAAGAACAAGGTAAAATATGATCAACGTGCCACTTTCCATAATTTTCCCAAGTCATTCCTTGTTTGAATTGTGCTTCTAAATGTTTATAAACATCATTTATTGGTGCTCCTAACAGTTCTATTGTTTTTGCACTTTTTACAGTACCACCACTACGTTTTTGATTTATTGCAGATCGAATTCTACTGCGAAGATTACATTCTAATTTATAAATAGGATTAGTTTGCTTTTTATTATTCGCATAGTTTCTTTTAATTAATTGTGAGCATAGTTTGCATTTACTTTTTATACCAAATTTACAATTAATATCAGCTGTAAATTCAGTAAAGGGTTTTTCTTCTTTACAAGATGAGCATTGTTTTATTTGATCACGTAAATAACGTTCATCACGCTTTTTATTTTCTTCTGTTGAATATTGTGTAATTTTACAACATTCTATACATCTTTCTTTATAACCATCATTTGTTTTTTTATGTCTATAAAAATCAGCTGTTTTCTTTTCTTCTTTGCATAATATACATATTTTTGTATCACTTTGTACTTTTCTTACAATTTCTCTGAATTTTGAAAAACAATCATTACATTTAGAAGAATATCCATTCTTTGTTTTTGAAAATGATTGATCTATTTGTTTATTTATTTTACATAAAGAGCATTTTTTAATAGTTTTATTATTAATTATTTGATTAGTTTCTTTATTTGTAATGTGTATTGTATCTTTAATTGATTTTTTAATATTTTCTAAATTTTTTCTATGAGTGGAGTAACAATCTTTACAATCATACATATAGCCTCCTTTATATTTTAAGCTTTTAATATATTCAGTACTAGCTTTTGAAATTTTGCATTTTCGACATATTATTGATTCCATTTGTTATTATATCGATTCTAAACCTTAAACTCGAATCCCCTTGTCCGCATTTTATCTTATTAAAAAATACTTAAAGAATAAATATTAATATTAACTGTGGAGCAATCCACAGAGGTACCTTGAACCGAATGGGAAGGTAGCGCCCTTAAGAGGCGCCGCGAAAGCAGAGGGTGTTCGATCCACCCAGGTACCAACCGGCCATAAAAAGCCACACTAAAGATATTATTAATATCCTTAGTGCGACTTGGGTCGCAACTTGCTCTGTTAGTTTAGTGGTAGAATGGGTGCCTTCCAAGCACTTGGCGTGGATTCGATTTCCGCACAGAGCACAAGCCTTATAGTGTATCGGATCGCACATGCGCCTTCTAAGCGTCGAGGCTGGGTTCGACTCCCAGTAGGGCTAACCCGTGCTGCAAAGCACACATTAAGATTATTATATATTCTTAATATGTTCTTATTTGCACGCCAAAAAAAATACTTTTGTGGTTTTTGTCTTTTTGATGTTGTATTAGGTTATTGATTTGTTCGGACTTTGACTGGCTTACTGACCGTCATAGTCAGCATCGCCGCCTGCGCCACCTCCACGTCGCTTATCAATGAAGATCTGGAACTCGAGAGGCTTTCCTTCGAGGAGCACAGGACCTTGACGCAGGTCCATGATTACATCACTGATTGAGCCGCCATTAAAGACGCCTGGAATGGTGACGACATAGTAGCCGCCGAACTTGATCTTGCCATCATCCTTGTCCTTGTAGGTCTTCCGATAAACGGAGAGGATAGGAGTGAATGCCGACATAACCTCTCGGATGTCCCAAGATTCGACTGAGTCGGGCAGATTCTTGACCATGATCTTGGCAATCCCCATTTCATCGAGATTGAACTTGACCGTCTTCTGCCCCTTACCACAGTAAAGGTTATTAACGTTTGAGGTCTTCCATGCCTTGAACTCGGCGAAGAGGACCTCCTTAGTGGCCTTGCCCTTACGGTGCGAAAGCCAATCCTCACAGCTTGCGCCGAGGATCTTATTGTAAAGAACGATTTCATCTGTTGCAGATGCCACCTCCTCAACTGGAGGCAGCTCCTTGGCCTTCGGCTTCTCAGCCTTGGGCTTGAATACCTTTTCCACCTTAACCGCCGAAGCGGGAATACTCTTAGAAGTGGGCTTAGCGGCCTTTGCGTAGGAAGCTGACATTTCTAACTTTACGATAACTATGACTTGGAACTAAAGAAATACTTTTTTCAATTTTTTATACTTTCATTAGATTATTTATATTTTAATATATAGATAGTATTATGAAAGTAATACCTGTAAAAATATTGACAGAGGACATTAGAGGCACATTTGATGTTTGTTTCTCAGTTAGTTTATTCAAAATGAATGACCCTTATAGAAATTTCGGAAAATACGTCGATAAATTTTTAAAATTGGTTCCGACTATTCCCACAGCGTTTTTTATTCGTTTATATACTGATGCCGCAACTTATAGAAACCCCGATTTTAAACCAATTATTGATAAAAATATTCCTAATCTAGAAATTTTCATTTATGAATATCGTGAATTCATTACCAATAAAAAACTAGGGTTCCATGATGGAACCTTCGGAGCTCTCATGAGATTCCTACCACTTTGGGATCAAAATCTTTGGAAAAATTACAAGATCACATATGTTTGGGTATCAGATGTAGATGTTTATCCAGCATTCCTAGATCCTATAATTCTAAAAATTATGAAAGAGCAAAGATGCAAAATTGGACATTACAGTACAGCATGTTACGATATTCCTTGGATTCCTATTGATGTACATTACCCTGTAAATGCAGGTAAGATGATTTTCCATAAAGATGTCAAAATTTCTGAATATAAATTTAATAAATTCTTACGGGATATACTTGACGGTAAATACAAACCCCTAAAAACAGCTATTGAAAAATTCTATTCTCCCACAAATCGTGGTCATGCTGTGAAATTCCGCTCAGTAAGCAGCGGTAAATATGTTGTATATGGATTCGATGAATATTATTGTAGTAATATTATGATGGATGATATGAAAAAATATAGAAGATGTATTCAATATAATCTTGATTTACAAGGTATGAAACATTTCTTCCCTGATCTACCAAATATGTCTGAAATTGTTGAAGAAGAATTTAAATTATGGACAGGTTTGAAAAAAGATACACGGCTGATGAAAGAAATGACAGATAAAGTCTATCAAACAATTATTACTCATGATACTTCTATTCTGAGTCCGAGATATCAAAGATGTCTAAATGATTATGGTAAATTACATGATAATATTTACCAAGAATCAAATGTCATGGGACCTTTTGTAATTGTTGATCCAGAAACTACTAGTCACAAAAATTGATATTATTGGATTTGATATTGTCATTTAGATTAAATCATGGAATCTAAACCTGCAATTATTGAATATGAGCGCAGAATCGTCCATGGTATCCCGGTCAATGTTATCAAAGGGTCCTCAAAAACAGATGGACTCGTCGATCTCTACACCTGGAACTCCGAACCAACAAAATTCGGGAAATACAATTATTCATCCAACCAGCTCACCCTCGATGTCGATGCCATTGAAGCCCTCAAGCCAACTGCAGCCACATGGAGAGCCAGTCAAGCCCCTCGTAGCCGTGCCGACATACGTACAGGTAGATGATGTTGAAGAATATGAACATAAATTACAAGTTATACGTGTCAAACCCGAACAACTTGTCATTTTGGCTGAAATTATCAATAGATCTCGAGCAGAAATGAAACAACGCATTAAAAGGTATTTTGCAGATGAATAAATATTATTATAATTATTTTCTTTTAGTAATTATATTATTATTTAATTATGACTGCTTTACCACCAGGAATGTCAGCTTTGCAAGTACTCAAGGAGAAACATGATGAAATCTTTAAAATGAATTTAAATCTAGAAATTTCAGGAAAATCTATAGAATCAATTGCAAATACTGTTGGAAGTTTTTTAAATGCACAAGCTGCTCCTGTGGCTGCTCCTATGGTTGCTCCTGTGGCTGCCTCTACACCAACACAGGCAACACAGGCAACACTGCCTAAAAAGACATATAAAAGACAGCCTAAAAACACTTTATCCACCTCATAAATCTCGTAAGAATATTAGGTGAAGGTGTCACTTGTGATCCCAATCGCTCCCAATCATCAAGATGCATTGTACCCATACTTAGATTGCAACGACTACATAATGGTATTAAATTACTCAAATGAGTCGCACCACCGCTAGATTCAGCTTGCTTATGACCACATTGAAAATCAAATACAGTTATATTATTCTTGCACCAACTTACAAAACATTTTGTTTTGAACTTTGATCCAACATTATGCATCCAGACTTGCTCCCGTAGAGCAGCCGGTATTTTGGTTTTCTTATATTTTTGTGCAATAATCTTTGGTCCAATATGTGCAACTTTAGTTAGTCTTGTATTAGTTGCCATAGCTCTCGATCGAATCTTTATTTTCCTATGGTGCGTCGTTTTTATACTACTACTATTTTTTTCATTTCAACAAGTTGGTCTAAAGAATAATTGTCCCTTAAGATACTTAATACGATCTTCTTGTGATTTGAATGTAATTGTTGATAATCCTGATTGACCAGCAATTGTACTCATACTAACATACATGTTGCCTTGCTGAATAGCATCGGTATATTGTGAAGAATAATATGGAATTGATCCAGCAATCATGGGAACAACACTAGATGCAGTATAAGGTAAAGGTTTTCCATTAAATGTGCTTGGTGGGAGACAAGTTCCAGTTAATTCACCCGGGAAAGGATTTGGTTGTCTAGGAGGTGGGCAATTTGACATTCTATTATCATGGTCTAAAATGCTTTTACATCGCAATCATAGAAATGAAAAAACATTCAAAAGGTTCGAAGGCTGCAGCTGCAGCGCCTTCTGCCATTCAGGAAAAACATACTATGGCAAACACAAAATTACTTCAATTGAGACCACAGGTATATCGTTATAAAAATTCTGTTTGTATTTTTGATGGAACAGGAGATCCTTCTTCCTGTCCTTATGATTTTATTGCTATCAGTATAGGGGCCGCTCTCAAATTAGCTAAAATTGGTGCAAAAGTCGTAGCTGTTTATGAACCTAATTGGGATCATGAAGAACAATTTGATACTCTACCTCCAGAACTTTTAGTCGGTGTTGATGAGATTCCTGAAGATTTTGAAGCTAATCGTAATATGATTTCTGTAGGAGATTCTTTTAGTGAATATTATAGACATGTTGATATTGATAAAGTGACTGTGGATGCAGATGTACCACAAGGTGTTAAACGTCTTGCAGCTCTACTTGGTTACAAACGTCTTGTAAGCTGTTCCGATACTCGTCCTGCATTTAAGATCATTACACAATTATGGAGACCCAAACAATCTCGTCGTTGGAGAGAACTCTGTCTAGCCCTCAGGAAAAATGCAGAAAATCCATTTGTCAGTCGCATTCATGTTCTCTTAGAAGAAGCACGATGCACTGAAGCATGGTCAGATTGGCCTGCATCACTGACAGAAAAACTAGTAACACAAATATGGAAACCCCGTCTAACTTATAAAGATGCCATGGAATTTGCTTGCACTAATATGGAAGATTCTGATGTAGTTTGCATCAGTAACGCAGATATTTTCTTTAAGGAAGAGGTTCGTGAAGTTTGGAATGTGGATATGAAGGATCGTTGTTTGGCTCTTCTTCGTTATGAAGTCACTGAAGCCTGGGCTAAGGGTTCAGCCGAAGCAGAAGAACCGAAGATCTATGGACCAAGAGACGACTCACAGGATTGTTGGATTTTTTCTGTCAAATCTCTAAAGGAACGTCAGGCAGCCGCAGAATCTTGGTCATCATTGGATTTCACAATGGGTCGTGCAGGTTGTGATAATTGTTTCGCAGGAGAACTAACTCGTCTTCGTTGGCTTGTAGGAAATCCAGCCTTCACTATTAAAAGTTATCATTTACATGAAAGCCCTGAAAGAACCTGGAGACAAGACGATATGGTAACTCGAGGTGTATATGCAACACTTGCTCCATCAGGTTTGATGGAAAGCCGACTACTTCGCTCATCAGAATTTGAAATTGCCAAAAAGCTTGAAGTGGAAGATACAAAGAAAGTGACAGTAGTTCCATCATGGTCTGGTGGTGTTGATAAAGCACCATATGAACGTGGTTTAGCTGCTTTGAACGCTGGTTCATCGACTTCTGTCATTTCTGATGGAACTGTGACAGAAAAAACTAAAAGAAATATTAATGTTCTTCGAAGTGGCACAGGCACTATTGTTACTCCTGAAGGTCTTTTAGTCAAATCTGATGGAATCGGTTTCGGTTCTGATGGAGATTATTCAGAGTCTCTATGGGCTCAGACTTCATATACAGTATTATCTCCAACAATTCCTGTCAAAAACACAGTATTTTTGCCGCACCTAGATGGAACTCAGGGTCTATTAGGACAGATCTTCGAAGCAGGAAGAGTAGGTTGGTTGGCGGCCGCTGCAGAACTTTCTGGGCCAACTGTTTCTCTTCCAACAGCTCCAAGTCTCAAATCCTTCCTAGATCTTCTCGAAGTACGAAGTACAGGTGTAACAACTCCAGTATTTGCGACAGGAGATTCCATCGGTCTTCTACCCGAATCTTCTATATCAACTATATTGGAACCAACTATTAGATATTTGCGAGAGAAATTCCATCCAATTTTATTCGAAGATCTTCCATCAACAGGTTCCTTCAGTTTCTTCGGTGTCGATATGGATGTTAGTTCTGAGTTTGAAACACTTTACCATCAAAAACACGAAAAGGAACCTTCAATGAATATTCTTGGTCGTTCTGTGGCGCCTATCAAGAGTCTCAGAATTCTGACAGAAAGTTCTGTGATTATATGTGATTCAGCCGCAGGCGGTCAGGATCTTCATTGGGGGTTCTGGGCATGCCGTCCAGGAACAACAATTATTGATCTCAATCCAAGTCTTGTCGCTGCCCGTATGGCAACTGCTTCCAATCTTCAATATGCTCCTATCAAATTTGATGGAGAATCGACAGAAGATCGTGCAAGAATTATATTGGATTGTATTGATGGTTTAGTGAAGGAGGTTGATCCTTTGGCTAAACCGAAATTGCCCGTCATTTATGTGCCATCTGCTAAGGAGGGCTACCATGGTCACCCTGGAGATTCTTTCAGAGAGATGGTGGAACTCTGGGCTGAGGCTGGTTTAGTAGAACGTAAATGGCATGATGGAGTTTTCTGTTGGCTTGGAGCTATTGGTGCTGAAGGAGTTCTATTATATGATAGAGATACAAAGGAATGGATAGAGAGTACCAGTGTTCCTGAAAATGAAAAGAAATGGAAGAAGATGTTATGTGGCAATGAAATAGTTGAAGGCGGTGTTCCTTGGTTCTATTGGGCACGTCGTCCTCGTCTATTAGAACGTCTTCGTCGTAGATACATAGAAAAACCGAAGGGTCAATTAATGTTGATTCCTCGGAAGGCAAGAGGTGATTCAGCTGGTCTCGTCTTTTATGGAAAGATCGAGAACAGTCGTCAGTTCAAGAATCGTGCAGCGAAGGCAACTGGTATGGATTGGTCGGCAGTTTGTGATGAATTCGAAATGCCTGTAGGTGGGAAATATAAATATACACAGGAAGAGTATCTTGAGAAGATGACAGAAAGCCGCTTTGGTCTTTGTCTTCCTGGTTATGGACCCAAATGTCATCGTGAAATCGAATGCATGGGTCTTGGAGTTGTACCTATTGTAACACCAGGTATTGACATGACTAATTATGCAGTACCACCTGTTGAAGGTGTCCATTATTTACGTGCTGAAAATCCTGAAGAGGCTGCAAAGATTGTGAAAGAGATTACTGGTGAAAAATGGAAAGAGATGTGTCTAGCATGTCTGAAGTACTATTCAAATTATTTGTCTCCTGAAGCCGCTTATAAACTTACAGAAGGTTTGGCCCTGGCGCCTTAAAACGGTGCATCCTCCACAAGAATTCCACCAGATTTTCCAAATAACGCCTCTTGTAATTCTGCAGCATTTGATAGAGAATTGACAGGAACAACGGTTTCTTTTAATACCCGCAAGTTTTCACTCAAGGTTTTTGGCATGGGGATTCCAAGAAGTTTTGAACCCCATTTAACAGATTCCATCACCTTCTTAGAACTCATAGGTTTATTATAAGTTCTGAAATCGAATAAGGAACCCTTAAATAGTTCATCGCGATTATCATATTGTGATGTAGTATTTACCCAATTTGATTTACCAATATAGTTATGAGTCATAAATGTTGTTTGTGGTAAAAATCCACTGGGGAACTTGAAGACAAAAGAGCCATTTACATAAATATCAATATCGGGACGGAAAGCGTCTTCAGTAGCAGCTGTAATTGCAATATGTGTCCATTTTTTGAGCTGAACGGCATTAGGGATTTTAATACGCATCTTCCGTTGTTCTCCATCCCAGATTTCATAAATGAGATCAGCGGTGACAGGATTTCCTGTAGGAGGTAATGCTTTTGGTCTCAAAGGTTCAATCTTCTTCGGTAATACTTCGAAACCAGTGCAATCGTAATCATTGACATTTGCAGAAGAGGTCTTCATAAGTTTCTGAGGTGATAACTCTTCGACAGGTTGTGCGCCTGAAGGTGGTTCAGGAACAACTTCACGATCTTCACAGAAAGTTTTTCGGATTTTATTTGTTTCTAATGTAGGGTTTCCACGTCCAACAATTCCGAGGAAGACATTATTTTTTCCTGCTCCAGAACCGAAGTCAAATATATGGGCATTATTGGTGAATTCATCGAAATACACCCATAAACTGACAGCTCTCATAGAACGCATGGAGAGACTATCACCAAATTCCATTGAATGATTTTCACCGAGTCTTAAGAATTGATCAACACCATTAAATGCTAGGCCTTCAGTACGAGATAATTTAGGAGTTTCATTAATTTCAGGATTACCTGCAACACTTACAAGGAGATTTCCAGCATAATCAACAAGATCATCACGCATTCTGAGCCACATCATAATTCCATCATAAAAGTCTAATAGGGTTTTGATTTCAGAGGGAGGATTTGCATCATTAAGGTCTTTTTTACCGAATCGACGATCCATAGCTCGCCGACACATAGCTTGGAAACTTCCATCAGGTGTTTTGAGAATACGACAGTAATCTTGACGACCAGATTTTGTAATATCATTCATGTAATCATCCCGAGATCGAAGGAAGCCTTCTCGTACTGTTTCTGTTCGGAATTCAGTTCCGGAGAGGTTTTCAGTACCGGCTAATGCACAAGCAAAAAATGCATCTCCCGGGTCTGATGAGCCTTCGGGTTCAATCATTCGACAAAAATCATTCTTGACACCGAGACGTTGTACATCTGCCCAATCAGCGAAGAAACGAGGATCACGGCGCCAACCAGTTTCTTCCTCAAATTCTCCTACATCTCCACGTTTGGGCATATATTTACTCACGAACTTATTCAGACCAGTCCAGGCTGACTCAGAATCTTGCTCGGCTTCAAAGCCTTCCTTTGAGTCTTTATAAAAATTTGGAAATACTACAACAAATATAACCAATGCAATCATAATTAAAATTAAATAATCGTATAATTGCATATCCCCTAATCTATTTGATTATGTTATATCTACTAGATAACATTTGGCGCATAGGATTAGATGGAAGATACACAAGTAGGTGGTAAGCTAATAGGATATGGAGCATATGGTTGTGTTTTCATACCGCCATTATTATGTAAAGGTGAGAGAAGACCTCTAGGTACGAATATAGTTTCTAAAATTGGTGTTGGAGAGGATTTGACGAAGGATTTAGTCAAATTAAAATATCTTGCAGACAAAATTCCTGAAGCGGATAAATATTTCATTATCACAAAAGATAAACAATTATGTCAGCCTGCAGCAAATCAAATAGAAAAACCGAGAGAAATTGAGGAATGCTATCGGGGTGCTGATAAATTAGCCTCTTACACATTAACATCATTACGAATGTATCGAATGAACTATGGTGGTCGTGAATTAGATAGTCCAAATGCTATAGGATCTCATACAAATGTATGGCAATTTGGAAAACATTTATTGGAGGGCTTAACATTATTAATGGTTCATGGAGTTATTCATGCAGATTTACATACAAGTAATATTGTTGTTGATAATAAAAATATCCCACGTATTATTGATTTCGGAAGTGCGCTATTCATGCGCAATGAATCTGATATAAAAAAATCACAATTGGAGCGTCTAATGCACAGAAATTTCGGCGCTATTGAAGATATTTCACGGTATTATCAGGAACCTCCTGAGGTACCATTATTCAATGGATTTTTTAAAGGAATTGATACAAGAACTGTTATGGAAGCAATGTTCAGATATAGACCGAAACTTTTAGTGAATCTTCAGGCGCTTTTAGGAATTTCTAAGGGAACTGTAATGTCACAAGTAGAAAGATATAGAAGACAGACTAGATATTTTGAACAAAATCCTGAATTAGTTGAATGGTTCAAGCTTCATTGGCATACTTATGATGCATGGAGTGCAGGATATATTTTAATGGGAATTCTTGTAGATATGTCAAAGATGGGTGTTGATATTGATAGAAATCCGAAGATAAATAATATGAAGAAGGCCCTAAGAGGACTTCTTAATTTTAATTGTATTGATCGATTCAATGCTGCACAAGCACTTGCTGTATGGGATTCACCTGAAAATCCGATTATTGTTAAATATGCTAAGAAATGGCTTTAGGAGGGGATAGTGCCTATCCCCTAGCCCCCTAGCCTGGTTACACCAAGTTAGATAATAAATGAAATCAGCGTAGCTAGCGGAAGGGGTGAGGGGAACAGCATGTTCCCCTAAGGTTGAGCCATACGTGGTTGTTTATCACGTCTAACACAAAGGTAGCCACAGAATCTGTTATAATTCAGATGACTGCCTTTTTTATTATAATTTCTTGAAGCAAGTTCAGGATCATAAATAGGTTTCCCAAATGCATCTTTATCAGTGACTTCAGTGGATCCAGGTTTATGTGACCACATACCATCAGGGCCTTGGCGCCATACATGATAATCAGAACGTGCATCAACGGCGAGAGCAATTTTGGACATTTTAGCCGGGCAGCGTTCTTCGAATGTTGCAGGTCTAACAGATGGCATATCACCGAAAACACGAGCTAGCATATCAGGACAGGTCTTTCTACGAACTTTTGAGAATCGTGGGTAACCAGCAAATGCACCTGGTTGAGGGAAAGGATCGTTTTTGTCAGCCTTTGTATTCAAATATCCAAATGCATAAGCTGCACAATTATGAGAGCCTTTTAGATGGGGATTATTATTGAAAAAATTGGGATCATAAGCTGGTTCAAAACCAGTCAAGGCGGGTCTTCGTGGGCACATTTTGACATGTAATTCACAGAAGGGGGACCCGGGTAAGCTCTCTCTACCACATTCAGGAGTACATTGACAACGAGGATAATTAACTTTACGTGTTATTCTCTTTACAGAATTTCTTCTTGTTCTTCTTTTCCCCTTCTTATATTTTTTTGTCTGTGCCATATCTATTTATAGATCTCCTATTTACTTGCTGATCCAGGAACAATAATTTTATTAGTTTTATCAAGTACAGTATCCATCCACGCCTTCATTTCTGATGAAGCACCTCCTGAAGATGATGGACTATATCCTGATTGAATCAAAACTGAATGGAACATTTCACGCATATCATTTAATGTTGGACCTTGATTTGGTTTTGTATTAGAATTTGTCCCAGATCCACCAGTAGTTTCTTGGGCTTTATAATATTCTTCCTCGACCTGCTTCATTTTAATTCTTTCAATTGCATATGAAAATTGCGGAAATTGATGAGAATGACTGTTCGTTTTAATAGATTCATCGTTTATATGAGAATATTTTCCTGTAAGAGCAATATATTGCCAGCCTTCAGATTCTAATAAAGATTTTGTTGTATGAATAAAATAATATTTTTTATCAACTTTGAATAATGTTAAAACTCCATTACAAATTGTTACTGCTAATGAGATAGACCAAACTAACCAATTAGTACCTGTTGTTGATGTCTGGATAGATAATAAGGCAGGTACTGTAATAGATCCTACAGTAACAACTGATCTCATTAAATGAAACATGAATGCATAAAGAAAACATCGAAATTGATAATCTTTGAATAAAGGTATATATCTTGTAGAAAAAATACTATATTGATAAGGTTCTAATCCTTTTATTTCCGAGAATACTTTTAGTATATTATTTTTACGGTGTAAAGTTCTGGGACGACATATCCAAGATGATTGAGCGGAATAATTTTCAAATTGGAATTTAAATTGTTCGAAATTATTTTGAAGATCAGCAACTGTAATTTGTAAATCTGCTTGCGGCTGCACTGCTTGTGGCTGCACAGCTGCTGAAGATTCCTTAGTATTTTCATTAATATTTGTATTAGAACTCATATAAGTAGCACAATGATATATTATAACAATAAAAATTGAGTAAAAATAACTCCGTAAAGCATGTAAGCCTATAAAATGAGACTATCAGTTATGCCTCTTAGTGCATGTGAAGATGCGAAACTTGATGCTGGTGTAGCCTATATTAGTGATGATGCATTTAATAATTTATTTGATCATGACGACGATGATGCTGCAGCCGAACCTGGTGTCTTAGCAATTCGCATTAGTAATAAAGAGGATTCTGATACTGATTTAGATCATGATAGTATTATTATGACATGTATTCCAACACGTGAAGATGATACTATTTATTTACCTGAATGGGCAATTGATCGTCTTAAATCTTCGATTGTTCATGTAGAGAGGGCAGATTTAGACGCTATTCCTCGTGCAAAAACAATTAAAGTAAAAGTTATTGATAATGAATTATACCATACAGATATTCGTGATCGCATTGAAGAATTGCTGTATGATTTTAAATTTATTCAATCGAATATTATTTTGACAGTATATTTGGATTGTATGGGAGGTTATCCTGCTCAAATATGGATTGAATCCGTATTTGACCAAGATGGAATTGAATGTATAGGTTCAGCATTATTGTCGGCGGAAGTTGAATTAGATATGGGAGAGCCACTAGAACGGGTTCCTGAGTTTGACCCTATTATACCAGAAGAGCCAGCTGTTCCAGCGGAGTCAGCAGTTCCTGCAGAGGCAGTAGTAGAGGCAGCAGTTCCAAAAAAGGCGACTGCAGAACAACAACGGCTAGCTCGAGAGGCTAGATTGAAATACTTTACTAAGTAGAATTATATCTTAACAAACCAATTGCAGCAGTTAAGATGGTAGCTCCAACGAGTCCTTGAGGTTGTACAGGTTCATTCGCCAGGAAATGACCCCAAGTAAATGCGGCCAAAACACCAAACATAGATAAAATACTATATAAGATTGTAGCGAGTCGAGGAATAGACCAGAAACGGAGAACATAACCTGAGAATCCGAGAATACCATTGAATGCAAGTAATGGGAGCCATGTTTTCCAACTCCAATCAATTACAGATTCCTTTTTTTCTTTGGAATCTTCTTTCGAGTCTTGAGAAGAGAAATATTTATATAATAGATATCCAATAAGAATGGGCAGGCCTCCTAAATAGATTTGATGCACAGAGAAGAAAGGGGTTTCTTTGGGTACAGATTTAACGGATAAGAAGAGTAAGGTTTCGGTTAGGGCGGCTCCTAATGCAGCTGCAACACCTATCCAATTAATATTATCTGGTTTTGTGGCTTCAGTTACTGGTGCTCTTGAAAAAGCAACTAATCCAGCACCAAATAAGGCTATTAAAACAATATGCATTAAATGCCAAGGGAATGGTTCTCCAAATACAATGGATGCACCGATAATATTCCATAAGGGATATGTATAGAATAATGACATAGCAATACCAGCCGGAAGTTGCTGGAAGGCTAAGTAACTAGATGCAATATGTGCTACATTTATAGCACCAAGTCCTAGATTTTTGAGAGCTCCATGGCTATAAGCATTGAGTAGGGGTTTGAAACCACCAACGATCAAAGCAGCTAAAGGGTAAATCAGGAAACGTGCTAATGTTTGTGTATTAAGATTTGTAGGTACTTTTTTAATAAGAATTGGATATAAGGATAGAACGGTTTCACTAAAGAAAACCGCAGCACTGGCCACAGACATATACTATTACTACTGAGTCTTTTTGGCTATAAAGTTTTGATTCCATGTAGGTAAAACACTGGTAGTGAAGAATTGATGGAATGCAAATATAGATTTTTTGAAGTTTGCGTGGGGGAAGAAAGCGATTGGTCTTCGAGCTTTTACTTCAGCAATAGCTTGTTCAGGAGTGAGATTTTCAGTTGCAATTAAGAACATTGCAACAGTTGCAGCGGATCTTTGCATACCAGCAGCACAATGTACGAGAATCACTGAACCTTTTCTGTATTCTTGAATGAGAAACAAGATTGCTTCAGGTGCCCACTTCGATAAATTATCAATCTCTTCCTCTTCCAAGTTATCATCGATAGGAATTCTATAACGTCTCTTCACAGTCGGCGAATCTGCAAATTCCAAATTCTTCGTACAATTATATATAACACTTATGTTGTTTTGTTGATGGAAATCTATATCACGAGCGGAGTTCCAATTACCAAGCCATAATCTTGGTCTAATTTCATTTGCATTAACGGTGTATTTTTGAATCTGTTCCATCAGCTAATATTTAATAACTATGAAATAATAGTCTAAAAATTTGACGTATTGGGATGATCAGCGCCGGATGTAAGTTATGATATGACTCTTACAAGACATTTCTATGATTTACAGGAAGTACATGTAGCATATGAATTTTGTCTTATTAATCATAGAACTCAAGAGGCATGTTTCTGGTTACTTGAATTGATTGATTCAGGAGAACCATTTGGGGCTATTAATATCCTCATAGAAGTCTATCTAATACGATATGGAACTGCAAATTTATGGTGGTTGATAGAAGCCTATAAAATGATAATTTCAAACAATATTGATACAGAAATCTTATTCATTCTGACAGTAAGTCTGTGTAAAATACAGGAACCAGATACGAGTTTCTTGAGTCTTCATTTTACGAGTCTTCGGGACATGAAGAGTACGAAGCCACCAGAGGGTCTTCCCAAATCGGTATTTCCTTCAGAGTTGGCAAAGTGGTCATCTCCAGAGAAATTCTTCGCTCGAAGTCTCTTTGAGAGAAAAATCAGAAATTGTTTGTGGATTCTGTCAAAATGTAGTCCAGTCTTCGTGAATGATACTATTAATTTCTTGAAATCCTCTTTGCCTTCGACAATTGTTCTGATGTTGAATGCAATGAAAACTCTTAATAGTTGGACATGGCTACATTATAATGATTTCAGTATAATTACCTTGACTCTTATGATGATCTGTCTTAGACCTGAAGATTATAGTAAAAGTCTTACTATGCCTCCATCAATTACAATGAGTCTTCCATCGCATATTTATAAAAGTATTATTGAATGGGAGCAATTGACTGGTCTAAGGACTCGACGGATATATGAGATACCTCGTGACAGTCTTTATATGAAAACAGATAGAGGAATGATGTCGTATTTACAAGATACATTTGGTAATCTTAAAACATTAGGATCTTCTATTGATAATACATATATGGGGATTTATAATTGCACATTTTGGAAGGAACTATGGGCAAAATGCAATCCACATGGAACAACGGATGAAGGTTATGATGCTTTCTGTGAGTTTGCATTTCCAAATGATATTCCAGATGAGTGGTCTCTTGAAGACCAGAAGAAGAGTCATGGACAAGGTGTAACAAATCCTGGAGAGCGTTTCTATTGGAGACGTTGGTTACGTTCTTATATGAATACTCATTCAATGGAATCAAGTGGGGCAGAAAAGAAATATCATATTCAAGATAATCATTATATGGTTAGTCAGGAGGTTGAAGTGTTCGATCCAATTTTACCCAAAGGTTATATGACTATTCAATATCTATTACAGCATCTATCAGAAATAATATATAATGGTCAAATAAAGCTATTTAGCAGATTAGATGATTCATTTCTTGGAAAATTAGAGAACAAACAGGATATAAAAAACGAGATTATTTTGGGCAATGCAATGAACAAGCTTAGTCTTCTTTAGAAAGTGGTAAGCGATCATAGAAGATGATTTGTTGAATATCACCATCATCACTTTTTTTCACAGATCCACAAACAATTCCATCACAATTAACTACTTGGTCTTTTTCATTTAGCCATAGAGCAGGTAATTCTGAGGGGACTTTGATGGCTTTCCATGTGGGTGGTGTTTCAAGAGTTTTTTGAATACCATATCGTCCATGTTGATGTAGTTGGCACCAGTCTTCACCAGGAAACACCGGTTTTCTACAATGAATAGCAAAATCAGCTTTTACAGGATGTGGTACGAAGGCTTTGCATTCTTGAATATCTTCAGTTTCATAAAGTAGAACTTTTAATGAATCTTTGGATGGAATAACAGCTTTAATAAGATCATTAGGATTTGTTTTTAGAGCATCCGCAAGTGATCGAAGGTAATTTCTTGATTCTGCATAAAATGCAGATTCAAAAGATTCCCAAATAAGTTTAGGAATTTGATAAGACATTTAATATTTCTATTAGATTTTTAACAAATAATATTATTTAATATTATTATCAATTTTTAAGACTTATTAAGGAGTTGTAGAGGCAGATGAACCAGCTACAGGGAAACATACTTGTGAATTAATTGCAGTTGCAGACATTGGTAATAATCTGCTGCCAATTCCATATAAATCTACAAGACGTAGCAGACCACATCCTTTGAAGGCTTCAAAGAGACCGATTGCAATTCCAATGAAACTGAGAGACATTAATACACCAAACCAATGCTCACAACCTGATTTTAGACGCCATACTAAGAAAACAAGGAATAAAACAATACTTGCGACCATACCAAACATAGCATGAGCCTGTCTAGCTTCCACTTTTTCTTTTGGTGCATCAGTAGAAGCAACATAATTGTATAAAATAAGACCATTATAGAATGTGAAAGTGAATAAAAAGACGATACCAGAGAGCCAATAAGAAGGGAATGTTTCAATTGGTCCAGTGCCAGTTTGAGGTGCCATTCTACAGACCGAACTAGTTGCAGGATTGAATGGAATACTGATGTCAGCATTGAATAAATGAATTATCCAATTAAGAGCTGTCTGAATCCATGGACTGAATGTTTTATTTAAAAACCATGTAATAGCAGGTACAATAAATGCTAAACTGACGAATAAGATCGAATAACCGATATTCGCAGTAGCACATAATAATATTAAGCTAGTTAGACATACAATTAAAGGAAAATTATGCACTCCTGTGATTATAAACTCTTTAATCCGATATATAATAGCTAAGATATCCATCTATTTAGTTAGGTACAAAGATTAGAGGTTAGATTTTGGGTGCGCAAATGTATAGTGGCTGTCCAGCATTATCACGGCGTACAAATAATGGTAATCCAAGAAGATTAATCGATTCCTGTCCAAATATTATTGGAATTGAGATACTCAAAATAGCACCAATTATCGAGCCGATAGCGATACTACTTAATAATACTAAGAAGCCATTGCAGTCATTTGCAATAAGATATGTCATGAGTATAACAATAAGGATTGTACTCAAGATTAATGCTGTGGGTAATTTAGCTTGATAATCAGGTCCTAATTCATTAAGTACATCTGATAATTGGAATATTGCACCGAGACAATATGAGATAACAGTTGCAAGAATGAACATCGGGCTAGATGGAAAGCCGGATGGATTTGCTAATTCACTAATAAGGGCCATACGAGTAGCTGTTGGTGAATATAAACCAGGCATACATCTATCAGACGCCTTGGCCGGAGGAACATCTTGTGGCATAAATGTTGTCATTAAAGAACCAAGAAGATTACTAGCAATAAAACTAGTTACAACAACTCCAAATAAGAAAAACATAGGAGTTTGATATGTTATTAATGAAAATGCACCAGTACCATATAAGAGTGCATCTGGTAAAAGCCGCATAGACTCTGAAGCAGTAGGTTTAATAACTTCTAAAAAAAGCCTTTTGGCTTCTTCATAAATGCCTGTAGCCATTCTCTTCTTTTGTGTTAGATACTATTAAATGAGGCGATGCGCTCAAAAACAATATAAACAAATTTCACAATAAAATACATAGCTATTAGCAATTTCTTTTCTTATAATTATTAATTAAAATGGGTATTCCATCATATTACAAAAAATTAGCTAAGCAATTTAAGGGATTTTATTGTACAAAACCGGATTCAATAAAATGGTTATTAATTGACTATAATTGTTTAATTTATCAAGTATTAGCATCAGCCAAATTTGAAAAATTCCCTGGATTTTCTGATATGGCAGCAGCCAAAGTCTGGGAAAAAGTATTTATTGAGCAAATATGTAATTACACGAATGATGTAATAGAATTAGCTTGTCCCGAAAAAATTCTAATAGCACTAGATGGAGTTGTTCCTTTAGCAAAGATGAGACAACAACGCATGAGACGTTTTAAATCAGTTGCTCTTAATGGTACATCATTAGAAAATTGGGATACAAATGCTATTACACCAGGAACGGATTTTATGATAACTCTGGCTGCTGCTTTGAGGCGCAGATTTCCAACTGCGCACATTTCAGATACATCAGAGTATGGGGAAGGTGAGCATAAAATTATGGAATATTTGAGAGGTTTATCAGATAAAACTGCAAAGGATAATGTAGTTATTTATGGATTAGATGGAGATCTTTTTGTTTTAGGTCTTTTAGCAAATCAGCTTATTTGTCCGAAGATGAATTTTTATTTTCTTAGAGAGGAGCAACAGTCTGGCAAAACCAAGAGTCCAGCTGTAGAATTAGTATGGCTTTCTCTAAATGTATTAAAAGCTGGACTGATTTCATACAAATCAGAATCGATTAGTAATGAAGAATGGCTTACTGAATATGCTGTTGCAATGAGTTTGCTAGGTAATGATTTTGTTCCTAATGGACTTGGTTTTAGAATTAAAGAAGGTGGTCATGAGAGACTATTAACATATTTGAATCAATTACATTCTGATTCAAGACTTGTAATTGATGGAGAATTGAATTCTGTAGCATGGGGTAAATTATTTGACTGGTTGGCTAGAGATGAGGAGAAGGCAATTACAGCCTCGGTACGATCAAAAATTCAGGCTGCTGCAAAAGGATCAGTTGAAGAAATAGATAAACCTCTTTTATGGGTTAATGATAATGAAGGACAATTATGGAATTCTGATGGAGAGCGACTGAGGAAAGATTGGCAATTACGATACGCTAGATATGGACTTTTAGCGCCTTCAGGACAAGAGGAAAAATTCCTAGAAGATTCTGTAAAACAATATATTTATGCAATTGAATGGACATATACATATTATTGTAAAGGCGCTGATAATATAAGTTTTGATTGGATGTATAATTTTCCAACAGCCCCTCTTTTTTCATCAGTGGCAAGACAATTTAAGGGTTTTGATGGAGTTAAACCGTCATATGATAGAAAACCAACTGCACATGAGCAATTAGCATTAGTGTTACCTGCAGAGAGTTATTGGTTAATCCCTCGTTGTCCTGAACGACAGCTCTTAGCAAAAGCACAATGGTTATTCCCAAAAAAATGGGAATATTATTCATTTGGCAAGAGAATGTTTTGGGAATGCGAAGCACATATCCCTATACCAACAATTAAACAAGTGCGTGAGTTAATCTAAGGGTTTGACTGATTATTCAATAGATATATTATGGGTAATGCTGTATCTATGGGAATAGATCCTTCACATGTAAGAATTTATAATAATTTATTACAATTTAATGATCCAGTCAAGCGTATTCAAATGTTGGAGACACTTTTAATGGCGCCTGAATATATTGCATCAGCACGTCGAACAGGATTATACGGTCCATTATTGAATTACATTCGTGCAGTTCGTGCAGGGGAACCAGCCGTCTTTCCTGGTACAAGGCCTATAGCTACGGCGCCAACTGTAACGGCAGCTCCAGCGGTTGCAGCTGCTAGGATGCTTGGAGGTGGTGGCAGCGGTGGTCAAATTCAATCATATCAAGCACCACAGGTTCCGGCTTGGCAAGTTGTATCGGCAACACCTTCATCGAAGGCTCTTGATTATTTTACACAATGTCTAAATGTTCTTGGTATCAAGGATGATGATTCTTTAACGGAGGAGCAATTGAAAGTGGCTTATAAGAAGGCTGCATTGAGATCACATCCAGATAAAGGTGGATCAGAGAAGCAATTTGAGGCAGTTACGAGGGCATATGCATATTTAGTCGAAATCCTTAGACGTATCAAAGGATCACGTAAAGTAACATCAGACACAGTTTCAGCTCCGGCTGCGATTGCACAGGAGCGAACTAATGAATCAACTGCATGGGAACAGATAAAACCCGTAAGGCTTGATCCGAAGAACTTGAATATGAATGCTTTCAATCAGCTTTACGAACAGACACGTATCCCTGATCCAGAAGATGATGGCTATGGTGATTGGTTAAAGGATGCAGCAGATGAATCAGCTGGTCCTAAATTTTCAGGTAAATACAATCGTGATGTTTTCAATAAAATGTTCCAAGATGAGGCATCAAAAAAGGCAACACAGCAACAATTAATATTACATCCCGAGATGATGGCATTGAATAGTTCCGCAGCTGGTGTTGAAATTGGACGTGATAAGCCGCAAACATATACAGCCCCGGCGAATGCTGATTTGCAATATACTGATTTACGTGCAGCTTATACAATTGAGAATACTATATCACCACATGTTGCTAATGTAAAAGTCGAAGAACGGAACCTGAAAGAATACAAAGAGAGTTATAAAGCGGGTCCAAGAGCATTATCAGCACAGGAACAGGCACTTTTACAAGAACAAAAGGCTCAACGGGAGCAATATGAAGCTATTAGATTACGTCGTGCTGCTCAGGAAGATCTGAATGCAACAAATTACTTTGAGCGGATGAAACGTCTTGCATTAACTAACTAAAAACCTAATAAAATATAGTTGGTGAATGAAAGATTCTGTATGGATGGCAATTAGCGTTTTAGTACTATTAGGTGTATTATTTGGATCTTATCATGTTAGACAGAGCTTGAAGCAAAGTCCATGGGTTGATAAGGCTCTATTTGATCGTGGTATGGATCTACCTGTAATATGGTTATATTATGATGATTCGCAGGTGAATAGTCGTCATTGGCTAGATTTCCAGGCACGTTCATCTAGAGCAATTAATAAGCCTTTTTTGAATCTCTGTTATGAATCAATTGTTCGTGCAAATGGTAAATTCTATCGTGTTGAGGTCATTAATGGTTTAGCTGGATTAAGAGAACGTCTAGGAGCAGAGGCTCTGCCTCCAAAAATTGCGGGTGAGCAAGGTGCCTTAATGACAGTGGGACCTGCAGAGAAGAATTGGATTCGTGCTGCTGTTTTGGCTAAGTTCGGGGGTCTATGGTTAGAACCAGATACGATTGCAATTAGGGGATTCGGTGAATTACCGAAAGATAAGGTTGTATTCTTTGGTACAGATATGGATGAGAGTTTTGCTGGTAAAGCGGGGACAACTGCACCTGGATTCCATGCAGTTTGGTCTCCTGTGCCTGGACATCCGCTATTCCAGGAATGGGAATTAGCAGCTAGAGAACGTCTTTCAGGTGCAGCAGGAGGTGGTGCGCAGATTCGTGGAGATGCTAAGTGGGATTATGTAAGGTTTTTCCAAGGTCGTTCTGATTCAGAGGTTCGTCCTGAAGTAGAATTACGTCGTAAAGGGAAAAATGGCCGTCTCATACAATTAGAAGATCTACTCGCAACCTCTGAAGGAAAACATGATTTTCCTTTCGCAATTCCATCAACTGCAATTTATATTCCACTACCAACAAGGGATTTAGAGAGAAGAAAGAATTGGGGCTGGTTCTTGAGAATGTCCGAGGAACAAATTCTAGAATCAGATTTGGTTATTTCACAATTATATAAAATGAGTCTTAGTTCTTAATCGAAGGTTATAACATTTGTAGTAGGTTTTGTTGGAAGATTAATAAGATCTTTTGTTAAAAAATATTCATAATATTTTTTACCATGAGCAACTCGTTCATGAGTTCTGAAGGTATAGCCATGTGGTTTAACTATTTGTCGAAGAACAGTTATTGCATTCTTCATCTCCATATCTTGTTTATGAAGAAATTTCTTTGCTTTACATGGAAAATAATATGGTTCTGCTTTTAAAAGTATTTGATTAAAACTATCCCATGAAAAAGTCTCTTCTGTGATGGAATGTGAGTCAGAAAGTCCATGAAATTTAATTAAAGTTAGCCATTCTTCGACTTCGGTCTTCGAAGGAATTTCTCGGAAGATATCTGAGCTCATATGGTCTATAAATAATTAAGGAACTTTTTTATAGGCCGGTTGTTAGAAGACTTCGATACGAAGTATAACCTTGAGAATACTGTACCCAACCTTTCATGAGAAATTCATGTAATTTAATCCCTTCTTCGAGATTAGCATAACCAAACATATAAATTGTTTTTTTGACTGCATCGAAGACATCTTCGAAGGATTCACCTACTAGCCATAAACGAGTTAAATTCTTTAGAACTTCAATAGTATTTTTTGATAAAATAGCAGTTATTAGAGGGAAATATACTTCGAAGGAAGGAATTGAACAGAGTTCTAAAACTAAATCATGTCGTTGCTTTTTACTTAAACTACCAGATTTATCCGAAGTCTCGAAGAAATCATGGATTAATTTAATATATTGACAGAATTCTCGTATAATCCCATTAGAATGTAATATCAACCATTGAATAGTTTCTTGAGCAAGTGTATTTGTAGATATATTATATTTTTGTAAGATTTGATTGGAAATATTTTCAATATTGATATCTGGAAGAGTAATACAATGACAGCGTGAGAGAAGAGGTGGAATGAGCTGAGATTTATTCGTTCCAATGAAAATGAAACATGCTACATGAGAATACAGTTCCATGGGTCTTCGAAGAGCTTGTTGAGAAAGTTCAGGAAAAGATTCTAAATGATCAATCACAATCCATCGAACAGTTTTAGGTTTCTTCGCAGGTTGGCGAACATAATCTAATAATACATTTCTGACTGTATGAATTCCACGATCTTGATGGGAATTCATGAAGAAAACATCTTGATTAGCTTCATTTGTATGTAGATTATTTATGGATTTTCCATAATGATGCTTAATATAGGATCGAAGGAAATTATTAATGATTGATGTTTTACCAGAACCTTGGCCTCCTGTTAAGAATATATGACATGGATTATCATAAAAGTTTTGCAAAGTCTTTTCAACATTTTCATATCCAAATAATTTATCCATCTAGATCTGTAACTACGTCTTATGCGGGTTGGTAATTTAAATTGACAACGCACTTAAGATTTAGAGTTCCCCCCATGTTTCGATTCAATACTCCATCAGCTAGAAGAGATACTGAACTATATGATCTTTTAGGTGTTGCTCCAAACGCTTCTATGGATGATATTAAAAAGGCATATAAAAGAGCAGCATTAAAAGAACATCCTGACAAAGGAGGTGATGAAGAAAAATTTAAGAAAATTTCGAAGGCAAATAGGATTTTGACAGATCCAGATAAACGTAAGGTTTATGATGAAACCGGTACCCAACTCGATGATGATAGTGGAAATGTACCTAGACCAGGGCCTCCTCCAGGTTTTCCATTTGATATCAACAATATCTTCCGTGATATGTTCCATCAAGAACCAGGAACCCCTAGAAGACGTCAAAAAGGTGATAAGGCTCCTCCTAAGGTTCAAAAAGTTCAATTATCTCTGTCACAATTTTATCATGGTCATACATTCGAAGTGAAATTCACCCGTCAAAAATTCTGTAGTAAATGTGAAGGAAAATGCTTTGCAAATACAGAGACATGTAGTCGTTGTAAAGGATCAGGTTCTATTGCAAATATTATTCAAATGGGTCCAATGGTCATGAATAGTATCAGTCCCTGTAATGATTGTATGGGAGAGGGTCACACTGGAAAAGATCGTTGTGAAGAATGTTCAGGTCAAGGAAAGAAACCTGAAGAAAAGATATTAAATGTCCATGTGAAACCAGGAACTGCAACAGGAGAGGCTATTGTCTTCGAAGAGGCATGTTCGGACTCAATGGAATATGCAAAACCAGGAGATGTTTGTATTGTTCTGGAAGAAGCGCCGGACGAAGACTGGAAGAGAAATGGTAATCATTTAGAGACAACAATTACGTTGAATTTAAGTGAAACTCTTGTGGGGTGTAATGTAAAATTAACAGAACATCCTAGTGGTGAGCCAGTGATTATTGAGATTCGTCCAGGAACTTTGAATGGTGAGCGACTCGTTTTTCCAGGTCATGGAATGCCGGTAGGATCTGGTCATGGTAATTTATATGTCACTGTTCATGTTCAGGCGTCTCAGTCGGAACGTGATAAGTTGAGAAATGAAGGTAAAGCTTATTTAGCTTCGTTATTTGGTATTGATATGAATAAAGTCATTGAGGTTTAAAGGTATGTTCCTCGTTCAACACCGGTCCATGAGGGGCTTTCCATTTTAGCAGCTTCAGCGGCGAGAGAAGGGTCATCGGCGAGTAGCATATTTGATCCACCCTGAGAGTAAGGCGCACCTTCATAGATAGCACCTCCACGCATCATGCAAGATGTACGACGACCCCCGTAGTACATTTTGCGGTTCTTGCGGCTTCCCTTACGCCCCTTACGACTCTTACGGTTCTTACGACTTGCCTTACGACCCTTGCGGCTTTTGCGATTCTTACGTCTGCGGCCAGCACCAACTTGAGCAACACCCTTATTGACTGCATCCATTACCTGAGATCCCATTGCATTAGGTAAATCAGGATTCATAGTGGAGAAACGTTGGGCTTCGGCGAGTGCGTTATCCTGTCCGGTAAGATGGGCAGAGGCACGATTAACATCAGCACCTTCAGTGCCGAAGATGCTTAGAGGTGCAACACCACCACGCATACGACGACCACCGTGGTAGGGACGTGTGATATCAGAGAACTGACGACCTTGGGCAAGGCTCTGAGCACCAGAACTAGCCATTAAAGGATCATTGATAGGGGCTCCACCGAGAGCACATGCCCCGCCGTACATGTTATTACGGTTCTTGCGATTTCTGCGAGAACGATTTTTACGGTTACGATTTTTACGAGATGCCATTTCTATTATACATATATATTAGAAACGATATCAAAATGGAAAGGGAACCGGAATGGACTAAAAAAATTAGTAATCAAACAGTTTGTTCATATTACTATATCATGTTTGTAATTGCTGCAGCTGCTGCATCATTAGCTATTGTAACAATTTTCATTATACCTTTCTTAAAAGGTGTTCCTCCAGGATTCAAATTGGTTCAGATTATTGGTATGGTTATACAAGCTGCATTAGCTCTATTAGCTACTTTGGCTTCTTACTTGGTTTGCTCGAGGTCTTTGTTGTAGTTGCCTCCGCTTCATATAAATGTAATTCTAATTCACCTGGAGGCATGAAGAATACTTGATGTCCTTTTTTAGATAATTGTTCAGCAGTCTTTTGTAGGCGATCAGAACGTGGGCCACCGAATACTAGAAAGTGTGTTGCTTCTTTCATAATTCGACTATCACGAAAGATCTGCGCCTTACGACCATCACGACGCCAGTCTGCCTCATAAATTGTTACAGGAGTTTTAATAGATTCTCCATAGGCTTCGAAATAAACCGATGAAGTTGTATCAGATGGAACAATTAGTGACTGGATTGGAGGAAAATCTTCCTGAATAGCTTCCATTATTTGTTTGACAGAATCTGCATCTAAATCCCGTCTCTGCCCCAGAATCCCCAATCTACAGATTTGTGGAGCTCTAGGAGGAGATAGGGATCTTTCACGAGGCAAATTAGACTTTATAATATAATTATCTAATGTTAATTGACTTGCCATTAGATTATTGTATTTCTTTTGAAGTGCAGAAAAATGATCAAATTTTATGTTTAGTATTATTGAATAATTCAAATAGAGTTTTTTCCGATTTTTTATAAATATTTGTATGATCTCTATATTTATTTTCAATATCACTTATATCAGGTCTTTGAAGAGCTATAAAAGGTAAGGATGTATAAGATTTTAAAGATTCACTGTAATATACATCAATTTTGGGAAGTTCTTTTTCATCACTGCAAGAGGTTAATTTATCAATAATTTTATCATAAGAATTTTTATTTACAAGTATAAAATGAGTTGAATATCCACCCGCATCAACTATTGGTGGATCCACACATACTGCACCTTTTTTATTTTTAATCAAAAATATACCCCCTGTATAAATATCCCATTTAGATCTATTTTTCCATAAATGTGGTAAAGCTGCATTAAAATTATCGAATGCTTCTGGAGCCAACATACAATCATCTTCAATGCATAAAACCCAAGGGTAATCTCTTTCTTTGGCTATTTGAATACATTTAAGATGAGATAATGTACATCCAATCCATCCGGGTTTTCTTTTAACGGCTTCAACTATTTCTAGAGGTTGTGGCCAATCATTAAATTCCTCTTTGATCTGTTTTCGACGATCAACTCTTTCTGGGAGATTAATTACTAGCATAGGAGGGAATGTAAAAATATCATCTTTGCCTACAAAACCTTCATTATTCGCCGATAAATAATATATTATTGTTGCTGTTAAAATAATAATTGTAATAATAATTAATGAATTTTTCATAGATTTTATAAAAGAATTCTTCATCTGTATTTAATTGGAAGCAATATTATTTTTAAATGGATCGAAGTTCATTCCAATAATAGCGAATATAATTTTTGGAATAACCCCGTCAAATTCCTTTATAATTTTCTTGAAAAGTTGTGCGGTATGAGTAGGTGGTCCTCCGAAGGCACCACAGCCCCACGCACTTAGGACAAGGGTTTGCACTCCTTGTTCTGCAGCAACAGCAAGAAGGATTTTTATTTTATTTTCCATTGTCTCGATTTCACCTTCATTTGTAAATTGCTGCCCATCATCCGAAGTATGCGGGCCATTAAGAGCTGGTGCAGAAATTACATCAAATGTCACAGTATTTTCCATAAAATCATAATCCCGATCTTTACCATAACGGTAAAATTCTACATCATGGCTATAAACTGTTTGGAAACGTTTCATGGGATAATATTTTTGATGGAGATGTTTGAACAAATTAGAACGACGAAACAATTCTTCTTCTTGTGCTCTAGAGCCGGCTTCCACGATACCACCTGCTCTTCCCCAATCGGCCATATTAAGAATACATGTCCGCCCTCGCCCATATTTTTGAGCAGCGTAAATACAATCTTCATTGACGACTTTTATTTCAGTATGAATATCTTTATGGACATTTATTGTGGATGTTACAGTTTTTCCATCCCGCCCATAATATACAATAGATTCACGATTGGGATAGTTTTTATAAAATTCTTCAGTCTCTTTCCAGACTTGTATGCGTATATCGTGGTCTCTAGCAATAGTTGTATCGATTTTATTAATATTAAACATTCCAAATATCTAATGTTCATAATTTGATAACTTTAGGTATATTTTATAGACTTTTTAACAAGATAATAAAAGTAATCAATTATTAGAAATGAATAAAAGAAAAACTCGTAAAATGATGAAAGGTGGATCTGGTAATATACGTAATTTTAGGAAAAATTATATAAATTTATATTTTAATTCATTAAATACAACTAAAAAGAAAAAGGGAAAGAATGAACGCACAGGATTAAATATGGATCTTATTATTTCTGATTATCAAAAATTTAAGCGAGACTATCTTTATAAACATCGTCTCAATCTTACTCAATCAATAAGTAACAGAACTAAGAATACAATTATTAAAAATGCAGAATCATTTGCAAACTCTGAAATTATGAAACAAAGATATAGTTTTTATATAATAATTCTTGAAAACTTAATTGATGAATATTTATGGAATCATGTATTTTATCCAAATATGAAACATGGCAATTCCGACAAGAATAGTTTAGATTTAGATGAAAAACAAGCTAAAGAAGAATATTATACTAAATATGGACGAGATCCTAATAAGGATGCAGTTGAATTTGCAATACAAGTAATGGATACATTAATAAAAGAACGTTATATTTCTTATGGACCAAGAGATCCACAATTCAATTCCAAATATCAACCTGATTTATGCGACCATGAAAATAATAGTAGATTTGTACGTAATATTCGTAATACAAATAATAATAATATAAAAATTTGTAAAGAGGTTGGTAGTATTAAAAATAAAATTGCTAAACAAATTTTAGAACCGAGTTTCTTTAATCGCTTTTTTTAATCAAAAATAAGCCTGTATAAAAATAAAATATTTTTATATCATAATAATATTTTATTTATAAATTTGTTATTAATATAATTTAGTATCATACATTTATATTTTATAGATCACCAACAAGAGACGCCATAGAAATACGTTTCTTCTCGATCTTATTACTGACAATATAGAGCGAGTTCTCGGTCATGATGATGAAATCATCGCCGACTTTGAATGAACGTTGAATAGAGCTGGTGAATTCATCCTTGGACTTGACGAGAACCTTCTCTTTGGTTTCAACGTCCTCACCAAGGAAAGCCTTCTTGACTGCAGTATCGACATAGTAATCGAGGAGGATCGGACGATCATGCTGGATAGCTAGTCTAGCTGCATGCTGAAGGGTGGTTAAATTAGGTAGAATTTCCTGCTGAGCGGGAGCTGCTGCGGTTGCACTTACAATAGAATTAGTCGCTGTAGTTGCTGCGGCAGCAGTAGTACTTGTGGGTGTAGGCGCCGGGGTTGACATGTCTGCTCGCTGTTAGAGATAGTTCTTAATAATTCTTCCGCAATCTGCGATTAGTGCGGCGTTTAGCTCTGTGAATAGCTTTTCTAGATTTGCGTCTCTTTATTGCCCTACGTCTTCCTCCAGCAATAGCTGGACATAAATTCAAGAAATTTTCAATTGATTTTAGTTTTTCACCTTTATTACGATTAAAAGGAGCAGGTCTTGAACAAAGTATGAACACATTATTAACTTCAGGTGGCATTAAGATATCAACAAGTGTTGTAAAAGTATCTTTCCCACACATTGTTGAATTAGTTAAAACACCTATATGAATATTTCTTGTAGCTAAATCTCTCATTCTTTCTCTAAAAGCAGCCAATCGTTCATCTCCACCCATTAAATAACGTAATGCTTGTTCAGCAAAATCTTCTTCACTTACACCACGTAATAAAGCTCGTAAATGTGGCTTTATAATATATTCTGCCCAATTAGATGGATAATATGATCCCTCAAATACCGTAATCGTTCTGTCCCAATCAAAAAGTACAATTGAACTTTCAGGATCTTCTAATCCGCCGATCCATGCATCAAGTAATGGTCCATGAACTGTGTCGCTAAATCCGCTTACTGGATCTAAATAATCTTCTTGAACATTACTGCTCCTTAAATGTTTTATATATATGTTAGCTTCACCTCCTGCTCCTGCAATTACACTCTTTAATGGCTCTATATGCATTTTAATTGGATTAATATTGTAAGCTGTTTCTGGAACAGCATGAGAAGTAATTGTTGGGCAACTAGCTTTAACTTTATTAATCATATCAATATCATTATCAAAAAATATTGCGGAGGTATATTTTTCAGGCGGTTCTCCACGAATAGCAATCATTATCTATTAGGCGCTTGGAATAATTATATCATTCTTCTTTTCATTTTTGGATTCACGAGGTTTTCTTTTAGTGGCTGTTGTTGTCTTTTTAGTTTCAGCTGTAGTTTTTGTATCAGGTTTAGCTTCTGAGGGAGCTGCCGCTACAGTTGGAACAACAAGTACAATTTCCTTTTCGTGTTTATCAAAGACCTTATTAATGAATTCATACGCTTCATTAATCTGATCCATATTACGAGCTCCAGTAATAATAATATTGCCAGTTTGGAAGATACTAATAGTGATACGTTTGCATTGACCTTCACCATCAGCATTACCTTGTCCTGAACACATTGTAGGACAGCCACAAACACCAGGACTTGCCGTTGGATTTTTCTTTGTATTGTAATAATATTTGGTATCAACACCTTGATAAAGGGTTTTTTCGAAGATGCTAAATAGTCCATAACGATCACGCAAAATTGCATGAATGATTTCTGAATGTAGTTGAACTCCCAATGAGAAATCACTATTAATCATTTGTACGTTCATCTTATTAACAGTTGGTGGTGTATTAAATGGCGATTCACTGAGCTTCTCGCATTCTTTGATTAGCCAACGAAGAGTTTCTTCAGCAAATTCTTCTGAATGAATTCCTGTCATTTGTACAGAGCCATTGCCAAAGAGTTTAATATTTACTTCTTTCCAACCCCGTTCATCTGAAACCCATCGACGAACAACGAGAGTACTTTGATTGAAGAAACTTTTATTGGTGATCTTCCGATGTGTCAAAGCATCACGGTGACTTTCACCAACAACTTCTGCACGGTGTTCAAATTTGAGAATACCTTCACCAGGCCACCACAAAGGAATAAGAATTTGTGGTACAAGACGAAATAGCTTCGGTAAATCAAAACTTAGTCCATTATTTGTAGCAGTCATTGTTGAAATACGAAGACCAGTTCTTTTATAATTTGATGGAGCTTCTGTCGAAATATCTTTACTAACCGACATCTTATATGCAATCTGGTAATTGTTCAGACCAATTAAAGGAATCAATTTTAGGTATTATTTTTTCATTCAGAAATTTATGAAAGATTCTTTCACTTTGATCTTGTGAAATATACTCAAATGCTTGGTTTTCTGAATAAATTCTAATAAATTCTAGCAAACTCTCATCAATTAAATTTGTAAAAATTATAAAAAATAATATGGAAGATAAAAATTCTTCTGGTGAAAATCCTGTGTATTTCTCATTATTTATATATTTATGAATATACATGAAGGTAGGTTTATGAGCAGAACAAATAAGGTGACGTAAATCACCTCGATAGAAATATGATGAAAGAGTTGCAGATTCAGGTATGGGTGGATTAAAACGCACACGAAGACAAGCGTTTCTAATGGTTTGATGTACTCTATTCAAAGAGTTACATAGAAAAATAACACAAAGTGAGGATGGATCATTATCTAGAAAGGGTCTCAAAGCTAATTGAGCAGATTCTGTTAGAGTTTCGCATTCATCAAGAACAAGGAAACGAGGTCTCACTTCACCTGTAGCTCTCCAATCGACTTCAATAAAAGGAATACATTTTGCACGAATAGCTTCTAAAGAACGCTCGTCTGCTGCATTTAAAATAAAACATACTCGACTAAAAATATCCTCTTCTGGCCAAATCTTCTTCAATAGCCATAATGTTGAACTTGTTTTTCCTGAACCAGGTGAGCCAAATAGTAATAAATGCTGTATAGATTTTGGATTTGAGGCATAATGATGGAATAATTTCTGAACTCGACTACATACATAGTCTAAATTGGGTGGTGGTTTCACAGACATTTAATAATATTATAATATATTATAATATATTGTTTAGACCGTATTTTTAATATATAATCTCTCTGAACGGTCTAAAAAGCTCTGACAGAATTTACATCAGGATGAAGAAGACACAGGACGATAATATGTCATCAAATACACCTGTTGTACAAAAAACAGTTAGAAAGCGTGCATCAAAAAATTCAGCAGCTTTAGCAGTATCAAACCAAGAAAATATTAATGCTATTGTCACACCTTTAAATATAACTGTTACAACAACAACTGCACCAACAAATCCTTTAGATGAGGTTGCAATTCCTCAGACAACTCAAAAGCGAACATCAAGAAAGAAGTCATTTCCAGTTGTAGCGGTAGTTACATCTAATGGTATTCAAGGTACATTGATGCCTGAAAAAAGAAAGGCTCTTATTGCTCATTTACCTTTTTCTAGTACAGAAGTCCAATTCCACGATGGTCCAATTTCATATGATCCTCGTCCTCCTGTATTTCAGCCTCAGCCTTTTGATGAAATGCAGGATGCATTTGATACTGCAGCAACAATAACTGATGTTTATGCAGGAAATTTTAATAATGAAATTTCCACTGAAATTGCTGAGGAGCAACAAACATTTAATAGCAATAATGAAGTTGAGACCAAACCTGTAGAGACTAATATTAAGGTTGTGGAACCTTTACCTGTTTTTACAAAAATGGATTTGAATTTGTACAGTCGTGAAGGAGGAGTAATTGAAGTTCCTGAACAAACTGAGATTGCTTGTTTCTGGTGTGCGCATCAATTCGAAGGTCGTCCTGTATTTTTACCTTATGACGAAAAGGAAGGAGTATGGCATGTATATGGAAATTTCTGTTGTCCAGAATGCGCTCTAGCATATTGTCTTGATGAAAAAGAGGATCAACAGACTCGTTGGGAAAAGGTTGCGCTTTTACACAGATTATATGCAAATGTTGTTGGGGGGAGAATTTATCCTGCGCCTGCAAGAACAGTCCTTCGATTATTTGGCGGGAAACTCAGTATTGAGGAATATAGAGCAACTGTTAGAAAAGGTAAGGTTCGTATTGATATTCATTATCCTCCAATGGTTTCTCTTCTGGCAACAATGGACACTAAGCCTATTGACTTTTATGAAACTACTATCCCTAAATCATTTGTACCACTTAATTCTGAACGTGTCAAGAAGGTTGAGGAAGGTCTTCGTTTGAAGCGTTCTAAGCCACTTAAGGATAAAGAAAGTACATTAGATGCTTGTATGAATCTGCAAATCAAGCGTGGAATTAAGGGCACTAGTGGAAATTCGGGTGCCAATCCATTCTTTTAGAGTGGTTCCAAAAATTGATTTAAGGCCTGGGTCGAATAAATTATATAGATAAGAATCTACAATGGCAACTAATAATATTAATGATGCTTTCGCTGCTTTCAATGCTATTTCAAATATAATTGAAAGAGAAATGGCTGTTCAAAGACAGTTTACTTGTGGAGAAAATAAAGCTCCAGCAATTACAGTTGTACCTCAAAATAATAATGATGATGAAATTAAGCAATATGTTATCCATCAAATGGAACTTATGACAAATATTGTGAATGATAAGGTCCGTGAATTGACTGTTTTGATCGAGCAGCGTGTTGGTGCATTTGAAAAGATGCTTGAGGCTAAACTATCAGAGATTGCTACGCCTTTGCCTGTAACTGCAACTGTATCTGTTCCTAGTGATATTAAGAAAATTGCAAATGCAGTTATGTCATCTGTTGATAAAATCGAGGAGAAACTAAATGAATTTGAGGCGAAGGTTTCTGTTGTCGAAGAACCTATTCCTGTACCAGAAAACACAGTTGTTGAAGAAGAAGAGGTTACGAAAGAAGAGGCTGTGGAAGAGGAAGAGGCTGAGGAAGAGGAAGAAGAAGAAGTACAAGATGAAGAGGCAGATGAACTGATTGAATTTCCATACAAAGGAAAGACTTATTACATGGACAGTGAGTGTAATGTGTATAAACTAGATGAAAATGGTGATCTTGTTGAAGATCCTATTGGAATCTACAATGAGACTACGAGAAAAATTACATTTAATAGTTAGAAATGAACGATGATTACTGTATGCCCACAATTATTTTGGGTCTTGTGCTAGGTGCAACTTTTGTAGCTGATTTATTAAAGCGTAATTTCCATAGTGCTGTTATTACATTTTTCTTTGGTCTTTTTGTCATAATGGTAGTGTCATTTGCATGTAAAAGAGCTAGTGAAACGGCAGGATGGATTGCATTAGCAGCTGTAGTTGGTTTTTTGATTCTGGTTCAGCTTGCAAAATCAGGAACTTTTGATACAAATAAATTACCTGAAGATAAATGCAAGCCTGCAACTCCTGAATGCCCACCCCCGGCTCCTCCCGTTGATCCATGTGATGTACCTTGTTAATGGTCTAAAGTCTGTAGTTATAAATCGATTAGTTGGAAATTAATATGACATTCTATTCATCGGCATATCGCCATGTACCGATTAATTGGATTGTTGGAATCTTGAATATACTATCTGGATTTTGTGGTGTTTTTACTTGGGGAGGAGAGCGCATTTGGTCGTTTCTAAATGCCATTTGGTATAATATTACTGGTTTCGATAAGTACTTTATTTTTATGGATAACAGTCCTGTACCGATCCCTTATTGGTATTATGGCGGTACTCCTGGAGATGATGCATGGTTATATGATGCACGTAATAAAGTCTTTTATAATTGTGATTCTTATAAGGAAAATAAGAAGGAGAATTTACCTGTTCTTGCAATGAATTTGATTTGTAAATATCGAGATGAGACTGTTATGTACGATATGTCTGATTGGTTGGAAAAGGTTACTTTTTATACTCGTGATGAGAATTTCCCTCATCCTTTGCAACTATTAAGTGCTTGGTGTTTAGAAAATCGTTTTTGGCCTGCAACTAGGGAATCTGATATTACATGCCTTGAAGTTATTAATGCTCAGACTGCTGAAACGGAATTCATTCCTTTGACTCAGTCTGTATGTGAGCATCCATGGTATAATTTTGATAATGAAGAATACGAGGAAGAGGCCGAAGAGAAGGCTAGTTATGAAGAAGATGATGAGGCTGTTCCCGAAGAAGAGGAAGATACTGCTCCTGAAGAGGAAGAAGCTTCTGGAGAGGAAGAGATTGCTCCTGAAGAGGAAGAGGCTCCTGAGGAGGAAGAAGCTGTTTCCGAAGAAGATGAGGAAGTTGTTCCTGAAGAAGAAACATCTGCAGATAGTACAAGCACTGAGTCACAATCAGAGGGATCCGAGGCACAGTCGGAGGTTAGTTATGAACATATTGAGTCAAAACCATTACCACCAAGTCCTGAAACAGAATCTGAGACTCCGGTATTAACTACAAGAGATCTTGAAGCTGTAGATTAATAAAAAAATTGAATAATTCAACATTGAATATGTTATGATATAAACGTGTTCAAAGTTGCTGAAAGAAATGACGTCAAGAAACAGTATGTTTTCCGCCCTACGGTATGATGATGATGATGAAGAGGTAATTGCGCCTCCTAAGAAGAAGGTATCTCAAGCTTCAGCTCCAGCCCCAGTCTCAGCACCTGCCGTTGTGGCGGATGACGATGATGGTTGGCACGAAACTAAGAAGACGACTCGCACGAAGTCCCATCTATCTGCCCCAGTAACTGGTGGTGGTGGCGGTGCGGGTTTCGATGTTGGTATTGAGGGATCACCAGACGATATGTCACCCTCAATGTATAATCACGAAACTCCAATCAAAACTGGGCCATGGATCTTCTATTGGCATGATACTAAGGATGATTGGACAATTGAATCAACCTATCAGGTAATTGATAAGGTTCGCACATATGGTCAGTTATGGGCTCTCATTGATAGACTCAGTGATGAAGCTCTAGCTAATGGCCACTTCTTTATGATGCGTGAAAAATATAAGCCCATGTGGGAAAAATCCGAAAATATCAACGGCGGCATCTATTCAATGATGATCAATGACCGCACTGTTGTTTCGGATATCTATCAGAAGTATATTATTGCGGCTATGCTTGATCAGGTGGCCAAAGATGAAGGTAATAAGATCACTGGTATCAGTATTTCGTCCAAGAAGGGATTCAATCTCATCAATGTTTGGAACGAAAAGGCTGACTCCTATTGTGATCCATCAGATATCCATCTTCTCCATCCGTCACAGAAGCTCTCCGATGTTCGTTATACTCGGAATGCCAGCAAAGAGTTCGATAAAGGTGCCAAATTCGATAAGGCTCCCTCACGGCGCTAAATAATTGCGGATCATTTTAAAATGATATTAAAAAATAAAATAAGAGTTTATTAAACTCATTTTTTAGTTTTTTGTTGGCTTTTATTGACTTTTATGCCCTGTTCTTGAGAGGAGCAAGAACGAGTTTCACCTCACCAAGATTAGCAACTGTATAACGAAGAATAAGAGGTGCATCATTCTTCAGATAAATTTCAATTGAAGGACACAAGTTGGTACATTTAGTGAATAGGAAAAGATGCTTCAGCTGGAAGACTCCCTGAATAATCTCAGAACTGGAAGTATTCTGCACACGAACAAGACGATTCTCCCTAATAATTGTCTCCTGATCAGCGAAGTCTCCAAGACACTTGAAGATCAGATCACTAGAACTACTCGTAATTTCCACCTTCTCTCCCAATGAAGACATATCACGACAGATCTTCTGAAGGTCGGCTGAAGGCATGTGAATGATACTTGTAAATGTAAGATTGGGAATCTGGATATCCTCCACGTTCGTATCGAAGAGCTTCAAGAAATAGTTCTTCGTTGTCTGTTTCTCAGCATTCTCCATCATAATTCCAAGCTTATTAGGGTTCTTCGCAGGCAAATAGAAGGTTAGAGTCTCAGTATTTTCAAGAGTCTTAATGAGCTTGAAAAGATACATCATATTGACACCAAGAACCTGCTTAACTGGACAGTGATAACTCTCGAAACGATCGGCCTGGAGACGAAGATAGACAAGAATTGTGTGACTCTCATCTACTGCAATAATCTTCAGGCCAGTTGAATCAAACTCAAGATTGGCCTCCGTTAAAATCTCTTTTAGTGCCTCAATAAGCGTACGGAATGCGCCTGATTGAACTGTTTTAAGTTCAAGGAGGTTGCCGTTTTCATTAATAGGGCTAGTAATACTGCTCATTATTAAAACTATTTATGCCGGGCTTTAGATATTAGTCGTTGTAACGCAGATTTTTACGCATCCCGGTTAATAAATATCTTTCATAGATTATGTAAAATAAATATTATAAATATTATATTAACATAGATATGAATCAAAATTCAAATAGATATCCTTATTTTGATTTATCGTCTGAGGATTCAGGAGATAATGTAGAAAACGGATCTACTAAAGTATGGAAGTTAGAAGATTTAAAAAATAAATTTTATAATTATTTACAAAATGATCCAAATCATTTAGTAATTTCTTTACGCTTACGTCCTCAATGGCCTCGACCTGAGAATTTTAATTTTATTATGTATAAAAGACTCGGTTTAGGGAGGACTCAAATTCCCGATTCATATTATGTTTCAGCATATCCTATATGGTCTTATACAGAGTTTAGACCTATTAGAGTAACTGATCTTTGGACAAATTTTATAAATAGTTTAAATGCATATCTGGAACAATACTATCCTCAAAGCAAACAAGAGATTTTAAATGCCTTTCTACCAGTACCAGCACAAGCACCTGCAACTGAACCTGAACCTGTACCTGAACCTGAATCAGCATCTGAACCCGAAACAGGAATAATTAATACAATAAGTTCATATTTGCCATCCTTTATGTGTAGAGGTACAAGATGTAGAAGAAGAGGTGGTCGGCGCCACAGAAAAACAAAAAATAGACTTTCTAAAAGACGTACAGGGCGTTCTAAACACCGTGTTTAATATAAATCTTCAATATAATTGTCACCTGTAATTGTACGGGTTTCAATCTTTTCAAATGAAGGCAAAGAGAGAATCTCTATATACTTTGTTTTCTTATGATGATCAAATGTTTCGTTGATTACTCGTTTTCCATACGTATAATCATAGAAACTTCTCTTACGAATACATGTAGGCTTTTTTTGATCGTAAGTCACTTTCTCTTCGAACTCCGAATCATCTGTCTCAATCATAAATGGAATTTGCTTAAATTTATAGAAATATACTCTGAAATTCATACCATCAAGGTCACTTTTGGACAGCTTTAATGGTTGGATCATATAAACATGATTTTCTTTATTTGTTTTAATTAATCTAAATTTGTAGGTCTTCATAATTTGACGTACTAACCACATCTGTCGTGGTTCCCCAATACAGGACATATTATGAAATTTGGGGTCCCGTGCTAAATTGCTTGGGGGACATAGCTTAATCCACAAGTCCCGTTCATCTAATGTATAATAATCTGGAACAGGAAATTGTGGGATATCCTCTGCTGGAGGTGGTACCTGTTTCTTAACAGGAGGGATAGGAGGAGATACAACCTCCTTTTTCTTTGCTTTAGTTTTCTTTTTGGGCTTCTCTGGTTCTACTGCTGCTTCGGGTTCCATAACAGGAATCTTTACATTTGCTTCCACTACGGGTTCCATAACAGGAACTGGCTTAGGTGGATCCGGTCCCTTTTCAGGCTCCTTTACAGACTCTTTCACGGGCTCCAAAACCTCATTAATAATATTTGTAACAGAGTTCTCAGGATCTTCACAGACTTCTGATACCTTTTTAGTAAGAACAGGTGTCAAAGGTGGAAGAGGCAGAGGAGGTGCTACAGGTGGAGGTGGGCCCCACATTGAGGGCCGATGCTCTACAGTAGCCCATGGATTATGGTGATGCACTGGCTGAGGTGGAGGTGGAGGATGTCCATATGCCCAATGATGGCTAACATATGGTTGATGATAAGTCTGAGGAGGAGGATAAGGAGGAGCCATTACCATATTATGGCGGGGCTCAGAATATACTTTAGGAGCAGGAGCTGGTGTAGGAGGAGTCGGCAACAAAGGCTTAGATGCCAGTGAAGAAATCTCTTCCTCTGAAACCATAGGTCCAGACCATTCTTTTGCATGAACATTGAATTTGAACATTTTGAATGGAAATACTAGTACATTTTCATTCAAAATTCATTATTTTTCAAATTTATTTACTTCTCATAGCTTTTAAGTAATATGGCACAATATGAGGAGACCATGATCCAAACATTTTAGTACGGTCTTCGTGATACCAAGCGATTGCATCTTTTTCCCGTCTATCTCGTTTGAAGCGAGCAAATGCCTTCGGATGTTCATGGATCCATTCGAAATGTTGCCATGCAGCATTCAATTCCTTCGGTTCAACGAAGCCTTGGAAAATAACATATTGGAAAAACCAATTAGCAGGATAGGAATCTTCACGATCTTGAAAGACAAGTCCTGTGAATTTAAGATCTTTTATATGGAATATTGCAGCTTCTTCTTCGACTTCCCGTTTAACATTTTCTACAAGATATTTCATAATGGGTCCTTTTTGCCCGAGATCTTTGCCTTCCATTTGACCCTTCGGAGGTTCCCATGTATTTCCTGAAGGAGATGCACCGGTTTTCTTTACAACAATAAAATGTTTCGCTGAGAACGGTTTGCTTGCATCATGTAAAAAAGCACACGACCGTAAATATACTCGCCAACCTTCGGTCGGATGTTCAACATATGCATATGCCTTCACCGGATCATGAGGTAGTCTTATGGAACCTCTTATCAATCCTTCTTGAAAAATATCAAAAATATGATTCTTCGAATAATGAGGCATATCTATATAATTGTATTTTTTTCTATTAAAAACCTTTTAATCCTGGGTAAATAGAAATTATCTCAGGAATACCTGCTAAGGAAAATTCTATCGGATATGATGCATATTTTCCTGTAAAACGATGAAATTCGTAAATAGATCGTATAATTTTTGAAATAGGATAATATGTAATTTCTCTGTAAATGTTTGTTTCGGGATTTAATGTTAGTAAAATTCTTGGAGAACCATCATCATAATATTCATTCATAGTAATTATATCATCGTTTTCATAGATTCGATCTGAAATAATACGTTTATCTTTATTATATTTAATATATGACCCATGAAGTTTTCCACCTTTTTCTTGATATATTGTTATATTTTTAGTTTTAGGATTTTCATATACATGAGATTGAATAGACAATACATCTTTATAAGCAATTTTGTGAAGTTGAGCTTGATATGTTGAAAGTAAATTCCTGCAAATATCAATAGCACTGATCATTTTATGTTAAGAATGTAATATAAATTATAGCCATTTATAATTGTCAATTTTATACATTTAGGTTACGTCTATTTGCTTAGTCGCAAAAATTGAGGCGACCTAAAGCTCCTAGCTATTCACTAGACACTAGACAATGGCCTCTGCATCTGATTATAAAAAACGTACCCTGCATGAGTCAATTCTCAAACAACCTGATACTTATATCGGTAGTAGAGAATTGACAAGTGATCATTATTGGGTATTCAATAAAGAATCAGGTCATATGGAATACAAGGAGGTCACTGTTAATCCAGGATTATATAAGATTTTCGATGAAATTATTGTAAATGCTCGTGATGCTTGGGTTCGTGGTAATGGTCCTGAAAAGGGTCGTACTCCTGTCAAGCATATTAGCGTCGATATTGAACGCCATAGTGTTAATGATGCTACAATTACGGTCACAAATGATGGTGATGGTATCATTATTGAACAACATCCTGAAGAAAAAGTTTATATTCCAGAGTTGATCTTTGGTCATCTCCTTACAAGTAGCAATTACAGAGAGGATGGTGATGCAAAAGAACTCACTACTGGTGGTAAGAATGGTTATGGTGCAAAGCTAACAAATATTTATAGTAAGGAATTTACTATTGTAAGTAATGATCTTTCAACAGGTAAGAAATACTCACAAACATGGCGTAATAATATGTATGTCTGTGAAAAGCCGAAAATTACGAAAGCTACAGGTAAAACTGGTGAGGTCATGATTCAGTTCAAACCTGATCTTGAGAAATTCCCAGGTGGTCTTTCTGATGATATGATTAGTATCTTTGAAACCCGTGTAATTGAACTTGCTGCTTTAACTGGCATCAAGGTGACATTGAATGGTTGGACAGTAAGTACAAATAGTTTTGAGAAATTTATTAAGTTGTTCTTGCGTGAAGGCGAAACTGCCATGGCGTATGAACAAGCAGGTGAGCGCTGGGAAATCGGTGCTGTTCTTGCCTCTCAACTCTATGAAAGCGATGACGGAACTGCTGAAAGAGCGAATCAACGTGTTATTTCCTTTGTAAATGGTATTAATACCCGTAAAGGAGGAAAACATGTTGATAAAGTTGCATCAATGGTCCTAGGAGATTTCTGTGAGCTTGCTAAAAAGAAGCGCATTGATGTCAAACCAGGACAAATCCGTGAATCCGTTGTATTCTTCATTAATTGTGTAATTGTTAATCCAGGATTTGATTCACAGACCAAGGAAACCCTCATTACAACTCCATCAAAGTTTGGCTCACAGCCATGGACAGGATCAACAACAGAGAAATTCGTGAAGCAACTTGGGAAACTTGGTCTGTTTGACGAAGCACAATCTGCATTGGCTGCAAAGGCTGTTAAGGATGCAAAGAAAACTGATGGAAAGAAACGAAAGACTATTCATGGAATTCCGAAACTAACGGATGCAACTTGGGCTGGCACAGCGAAATCGACTGAATGCACTCTGATTCTTACAGAGGGAGATTCAGCCGCTTCGTCTGCTATTGCTGGTCTTGCAGTAGTAGGAAGAGAACGTTATGGTGTTTTCCCTCTCAAAGGGAAAATCTGTAATGTAAAAGATCTTTCAATTCAAAAATTCAATGCCAATGAAGAACTAACAGCAATTAAGAGAATTCTTGGTCTTGAACAGAAAAAAGTTTATGATGATCTGAAATCACTCCGTTATGGACGTGTTATGATTATGACGGATCAAGATCATGATGGAAGTCACATTAAAGGACTTCTAATGAACTTGTTCCATACAGAATGGCCATCACTACTGAAGGTTGGTTTCGTCTGTACTTTGCTGACTCCTTTGCTGAAAGCCTTTAAGGGAAAACAGGTTAAATGTTTCTATTCTCAAGCAGAATACGAAGCATGGCGCTCATCAGACCCTGAAGCTGCACGTGGTTGGCATATCAAATATTATAAAGGTTTGGGTACTTCAACATCCCAAGAAGCCAAAGAATGGTTTATTGAAATGAATGAGGCCAAATATGTTTGGACTGATTCTAGTAATGATTCAATCGAATTGGCATTTAACAAAAAAAAGGCGGATGATCGTAAAATCTGGCTGCAAAGCTATGACCCGAAAGTCCAAGCTGATTATTCTACAAAGAAAGTCGCTATTGAACGATTCATTAATGATGAGCTAATTCATTTCAGTAACGCTGATAATGTTCGGTCTATTCCTTCTGTTATGGATGGACTGAAGCCATCACAACGTAAAATCCTATTTGCATGCTTGAAACGTAATTTGCGACAGGAAATCAAAGTTGCACAATTATCAGGTTATGTATCAGAACATGCTGCATATCATCATGGCGAAATGTCTTTGAATGGTACTATTATTGGTATGGCACAGAACTTTGTGGGTGCAAATAATATTAATCTCCTTAGTCCAAATGGACAATTTGGTTCAAGGCTACAAGGAGGAAAAGATGCAGCAAGCCCCAGATATATCTTTACTTGTATAGAACGTATTGTTGATGCGATGTTCAGAAAAGAGGATATTCCTATCCTAAATTATCTAGAAGATGATGGACAAAGTATTGAACCGTCATTTTATCTCCCTGTAGTCCCTCTAATTGCCATTAATGGTGCAAAAGGTATTGGCACAGGGTTTTCCACAGATATTCCTTCATATGATCCTAAACAGGTTGTAGCGCTTCTACGTGCTCGTCTTAAAGGTGAAATCGATACAATCTCTGGGCGTAATTTGGATCCCTATTTCTATGGATTCAAAGGACGCATTTCAAGGCCCAATAAAACTACATGGGCAACTCATGGAATTTATGAATTCAATGATGAAAAGAATATTATCACAATCACAGAATTGCCTGTAGGTATGTGGTCACAAGACTATAAAGAGTTCTTGGAATCACTATTCGAAGCACGTGCTGCTCCTAGTGGAGGTGGTGCAGGTGGTGAGGCTACAACGACACAGGCTGAACAATTCGGTCTAGAATCGTTTGAAGAATACAATGATGATCATAATGTACGTATTGAACTACAATTGACGTCAGATGGCTATATTGATGCTAAATCAGATTCAAAGGAATTTGAGAAGAATTTCAAATTGGCTACAACATTTAAGATTACTAACATGCATGGATTTAATGCAGAAGGTAAGATTGTAAAATATGAAACTATTGGTGATATCATTGAAGATTATTTCGAAGTCCGTTATGAAGGCTACGAAGTACGGAAGCAGTCTATGATTGAAACCTTGGAAGCGGAACTTGTAGAACTTTCAGCAAAAGCAAAGTTCATCCGAGCCCGTTTAGCGAAGACACTCATTATCGAAGAAAAATCCGATGAAGAAATTGTAGCTGCTATGAAGGAACATAAGTTGCCTCCTGTGGATATTCCATCAGAACCTGAAAATATTAAAGCATATGAATATTTATTGAAGATGCGTATTGATCGGGTGAAAGCGTCGGCTGTTGCTGAGCTCATGGAGCAGGTAGAAAAAGCACAACAGGATCTTGATACTTTGCGTTCTACTCCTGAAACGGATTTGTGGCTTGCAGATCTCGATCAATTTGAGGCTGAATACAATAAGATGATTGTAGTAAGAGATGAAGCATTTGCTTCAGCTGATGGTGCTGCAGGTGGCAAGAAGAAACCTGCTAAACGTGCTGCAAAGAAATAGATTAGGATCTAAAAGACATCATAACTTAATTAAATAGTTTATAAATTTTTTAATGTCAAATCAACAGATTTTATGTGCTGCATTTGAGCAAACAGGATATCCTATAGGTGGATTTGGAGATCGTATTGTGGGCTTAATAACCTCTAAATTAATGGCTAAGGTTTTAAACAGAGAATTTAAAATCTGTTGGTCCAAAGAAAATATTCGACCATATTTTGATTACTCGAAATATGATTTTGAAGCAGCTCCTTTAGCAGTTAATAAAACATATAATTATATTGATGCAATTAATACAATTAAACATATAATGAAGACAAAAATTAATATTTTTCCATATGATTGCGTCAAAATTCATTTAAATCAGGATATTAGTCAATATTTGTATCTTAATAAAAATCTCAAAATCTCATCGAAATACTTGGAAGATATTTTTGCAATGTATAAAACTCTATACACAGATATTTTTCTTCCAACACCGAGGCTCCTAAAAGATATTGAAACAGTTTCTAATTTTTCGACAGGAAATACCATCGGAATTCAAATAAGAGCAGGTGATGCATATATTCAGACAGGACAGGCTCACGATTCTCATCACCAGCCCATCAAAGATCCTGAACAGACTATTAGAGATGTTCTTCGGAAGATTAAGGGACATTTAGAAAATTCGATGGAATCTGATGGAAATCCCTTTCAAATCTTTGTAACAAGTGATTATGGAAGAATTAAGGAGTTGTCTTCGGAGGTGTTTGGAGAGGCAGCAAACATTTTACATTTTGACCAGAAGGTTCAACATATGGATCGAAGACTGGAAGAAAACTTCTCGAAGATCTTCGTGGATAATTATATTCTTTCACAGAAATGCTGTCGGCTTTACATCAGTGAGTATAGTAATTATGGAAGGATTGCGGCTCTTAGTTCAGCCTTCGATGATCTTCTAGTATTCAATCTTGATTGTTGTCTAGTCGATAAAAAGACTCTTTTATGCAAGGAAGAGATGATATGGTAGAAAATTGATTTTTTCTTGTTAAATCCTTAAACCCACCAACAAAAATGGAAGACTTGAAAGAATTTGCAGCAATTTATTTCAACCAAGTATCTATGACAGATACTGGTAAATGTGCCGCATGTAACGAAGGTAAAGATAGTAGTTTATGTCAATGTGATGTTTGTGCTATCAAAGACTGTAAATGTGTCTGTCCTATACCAAATAGAAAATTTAATGAATTGTTGCTCACATATTATTGTGATCAACTATTTATAACGACAAAAGCTTCTCACTCAAATACGTCACTTTGCGAAGTTTGTAATCTTTTAAGAGAACGTATTAGGACTGCTAAAAATAACTACATTGCACACCCTTTTAAAGAAAATACATTTGTTCGTGTGGAGTTAATCGATAGAAATACCAAAGACGGTATAGATTCTTATTCAATAACAGAATATATCTTTGATATTATAACTAATAAATTTATAATGCATGGTAATTTATATATATATCGCATTCGTATAGATAAAGGTATTAAAAATTCTATTAGTTTAATTTGCACAATTCCATATAAAAGTGGAAAGAGACATGGTACTTTAATTAAATATATGCCTAATAGTAATGGTTTAATATACTCCTCATGGGAGTATGAAAATGGTATTATTAATGGTACATATACATTATATACACAACAAATTAAAAATCAATTATCTATTACAATTCAAATAAAAAATAATTATGTTGAAGGAACTTATAAAAAATATCATAGCCCAAGTCTTCGTAATATAGTTAGTTATGAATTTGAAAGCAAACAAAGTAGTCCAAAAGTTTTAAAAGATTTAACTGTCCAGGAATTACTAACAAATGAAATGGATCTTATGCATGATAAATCAACATATCACCGTGCTAATTATAAAATTAATTTACTTACACCTCATAATTGTATTTGTAAATTCTATCATCCAAATGGTGATATTAAAGCTCAGATACATTTCGGTGAATATGGAAAATTAAATACAAATGTAGAAGTTCCATATATACTTGGATCTCCTGAAAGACCATCTAAAAAGATGATAATTACGCCTGAAAATAGAGGAAAAGATATTACTAATGTTAATTTAATATCATATCATGATGAAGGTCATCAAATCGAATATGATATTAAATATAGATTCAATAATAATAATTTTAATTATTATTATTTTCAAAAACTATTTGTGAATTATTCTATCGATATAATTAGTTGGGCATTAAAAACGAATGCATTTACTTATATCTTTAAATGCCCTGAATATCCTATTTACAAATATTCTCCAACAGGAAATATTATTTATGCAAAAACTATTAAAAAAGATCTTGGTACTCGTTTATTAATTGATTATAAATTATGGTATGAAGATGGAACTTTGAAGCAAGAATCATTTCTATATCATTCTAAAGATTATTATACTATTGATTCAGATCAATATTATAAGCATTTTGTATCTTATCACAAAAATGGTAATATTCATATAGAATGCAATTATAGTATTCATCATGAATACGATGGAAATTACGTCAAATTTGATACTAACTATAATATTGATAAGCTTGTAATTTATGATAATGGTAAGATTAGAAGAGATATTGATGTAGAAGACCTTGATGACCTGTAAGTAGCAGTAGCAGCAAAAATTTGATATTTGTCGCCTCTTTTTTTAGGTACCAACATTAAAATGGCAACAGCAGAAACAGAAGCTCCTAAACAACTCAAATGTTGTTGTATAAGTATTCCGCATGAATTGGAATATGATAAGAACGGAATTATCACGAATAAATGTACGCAAACTTTTATTGGTGAAACATGTGCATTTTGCAAGGATATTTTCACGGAACATAATCCGTGGTCTGGTGAAATGCGTGCAGGTTCAGATAATGAATGTACATGCGAGACGAAAGTGCATTTGAAATGTCAGCTGATTTTACATAATTTATCGCCTGGAGTTCGTGCAAAGTACGGATCGAAGATTAAATCATGTAGAAGTTGTGTAACTCTTACAAGCAGAAAGAGTATAGCTCTTAATATAGCAAGTTCTATTAGTATTGCATCAGAAAGTAACTGGATGGCACATACGCCATATTATTATGGGTCTGAAACTCTTAATTATGAAGTAACTAGATATAATATAGCTAACAGAAAACAAGGAATATCTGAATTGTGGTATTTCCCAATGGATGATACTCGTATTACAACCCCTACAATTATGCGTACAATTATGTATCAAAATGGACAAAAACATGGACAAACGATAGAGTATGCAAGACTAAATTATCCGAATCCTAAACTGATTGCGAATTATAAAAATAATGTTTATGATGGAGAATACACACGGTATTTTGAAGAAAAAGATTATGGACAATTTATTGTGAAAGAAAAATGCAATTATAAAGCTGGTAGTAAATCAGGTATTGAAAAAATTTACGAAAGTTCATACAGACTAAATTCAGAAAATAGACCAATTATTTATTTGAAAGAAGAAATTAATTGGCTTGGAAATTCTCGAAGTGGTAAATATCGTGAATGGTCTTATTATGATAAGCTACATTTAGTTAAGGAGTGTTATTTCCTGAATGGTATTTATGATTTAGCATTTCCAATTAAGGAATGGTATAGGGAAAATGAACCAAAGTCTGAAATTCAATTTATTAAAGATATTAAAACACATCGTGGCGCAAGAAAAACTCATTCAATTGTTCATGTCAAAGAATGGCATCCTAATGGAGCTTTGAAATTTGAGGGAGAACAAATGATGTACAATTATGGCTTTCAATCATATTTTATGGATTTTAATTTCCCTAGTATTCGTTATCATGCCAATGGTAAAATAGATTCACGTAAAACTATTGCAGATGATTATTCTATTGAGCCTATTATTGCACCGACAGAAACCACAGACGCTACTGAAGCAACTGATACTACTGAGATATTAGCATTAAATGACAATACATTAATTAAAGTTGAATTGTTTTATCTTAATGGTGAAAAATCCCATTTATATTATAATGTATGGTCATCCAAATGTGAAGGGTTTTTAAGACATGGTACATATATTAATTGGTATAAAAATGGCTCCTACAAAGAAATTTCGAATCACTATCAAGGTGCTAAAGAGGGTAATTATGTTAAATACAATGCTGATGGTGAAATAACATCAATGGGTGTAATTCAAATCAACGGTGATAATCATAGAGATATATAGTAATTTAAACTAAAAATTGATTTTTTTTGTAATATACATTACGATTTAAGGGTATAAATTATAAACAATGATTACAAAGCATTACAAAGAGTTAATTGAAGAATTTAAATTTAAGCCTATTCAGTCACCAAGTGATCTGCCAGCAGAATATGTATCAGCACCGATTCGCACACCATCACCAATTAAAATACAACATTATGATTCACCTGCTACTATGATGGACTCTCCATCAACAATTCGGAAAATTAAATACCATGATGTTGGAATGAAATTTCCATCGGAAGAGCGTTATATCAAAGATGGGAAGTTAGATGGATCATATAAAAGATGGTATCCTGATGGAAATCTTTGGGAAGAAATGTTTTATACAGATAATATTCTTTCAGGCAAACATTGTGTATATTATTCGAATGGAATTAAAAACCTAGAATTTAATTATGTAAATGGTCATAGACATGGGAATCAAACTATGTGGTTCGCTAATGGAAACTTCAATGTAATTCAAAATTATAATATGGGCTTACTAAGTGGTGAGCAAAAAACCTTTTATGAAAATGGGAATATTAAATCAGTTGAAAATTACAGTTCTGATGGACAACTCCATGGAACATGGAGACAATACTATAAGAATGGTAATATTCATAAAGATGGGACATATTCTGATGGAAAATTACATGGAATGTACTTTGAGTACTCTCCATCAGGATATTTAATATGTAGTTACGTTTATGATCATGGAAAGATATCAGCTGGTATAAAATCATGCTAACTGTAATTAGATCCATATAAAATTGATAATAAAAAATTGAATTTTTTTCATAACACATATCATACTTTATACTACGTTTTATAAACTATGACAACTAATATCTCTTTATTTGATAAGATTATGGGGATGGGTTATTTTAAAATTACACCTGAAGAAATTGCAGCAAAAAATCTAAAGAAGATTATTGTCGAAACAAACAATGGATTGTATCGGGTGGAGTATTATGTTGATTCTGATGGTAAGAAAAATGGCCCTCAGATGTCTTTCATAAATTCAAATAATCATATGTATAATATCAGTTATTATAAAGACGATAATCTTAATGGATTTAATATTAGTATTAATGAACATTATATATCATGTCTAAGAGAATATAGTAATGGATTGTTGCATGGGAAATATATTAGTTGGGAAATGGATGGTAGATTGAGTAAATATACTATTTATGAGAGCGATGAGGCAAATGGACCATCTTTCCAATGGAATGAGGATGGGTCTTTGGCATCAGAAGTTGAATACAAAAACAATATGATGAATGGATTAATTAAGATCTTTTATCAAAATACATTGGAAAAATTAGAATATTACAGTTATGGCGATGACGGCAAGACTGTAAAATATATATATGATCCTGTGAAGGATCAAGAGGCTTGGGAAAAGGCAAAAATTACAACTTTTCCCGATTCTCTATATCAAATTTGGAATCAAAATTTCACTCCTTACACGTATGAGGAGACAAATTATGATTCAGAAGCAGATATTGTAGAAAATACTGTAGAACCAATTACAGAAGAAACTATAGTATCAGTACCATTGAATCGCAAGAGATCATATGTTGAGATCTGTGATGACGATAATGATATGGAAAAACTCAGTAAGGAGGAGCTTCCTCCAACTCCTAAACGTGCCAAAACTGTGAGCGCACTTGGTGGCTCACCAGGCACTAGTCGGGCAACCAGTGGGTTTTAATATTAAGAGTTGTCAATACAATTATGGTATTTTTTCATAATTATTACATTAAAGGATTGTATGGTAAAGATTTAGTACCAGCTCTAGTGAGAAGAACAGGGCGAGCAAGAGGCACAGGCATTTTATCGATATCATTTAAGTAAAATAAGTGTTGCTGTACTTCACTCATAATACGAGGAACAGCCCATTCGATGACAATGTTATTTAATTCATCTACTTGACCTTGTATGTCAGTGGGTAAGTTTCGGGCATATTGATAAAACATGGAGCGCATAATGATTTTTAGTTCATTGACATCTTGTTTATCAATTCGCCATTGTTTAGCACCACTTCTACGATAAACTTCTTCAATAATACGATTTTGTAAATTATTTATATTAGCAACACCAAAAAAGGTATTTGATAATGGAGTTTCTTCCCAGTTTCCTCGCATAAGATCATATTTGGCTAGTTCATCACCTTGTTGTTGAAATGAAAAGGTCGCCGGAGGTGGGGCACCACCTGCAGATCTCCTTTCAACTGAGCTTACACGGCCATTATGAACTCCAGATGGCATATTTGTCAAAGGTAACTGAAATTCTGGTTTGCTGGTCATAATTACTCTACCAATATATTTGTTTCTATTAAACTTAAGCTAACTCCTTAGTTGCAACGTTTAGAAGTGCGGGTTAAATTATTCAAAAAAACGACCTAAAAAAACTAGATGTCTTGTGGTTCATGTGGTAAAAGTAAAGGAAGAAGAAACTTAGCAGCAGTAAGCGAGCTGAACATGCCGCTACCAGCAGTATGGGGTCCGGCTCTATGGACAATTCTTCATGTTGCAGCAGAACGAGTTGGTCAAAATTCAATTATTGGAATTCGACTTGATGAGGTTCGTGAATTAGAACTATTAGTGAAATCATTTCCATATACATTACCATGTTCTATTTGCCAACAACATTCTCAAGAATATCTACGGAATAATCCAATTAATTGGAGCGGACAAACTGGTCCTGATGTAACTGAAAAAGTCCGTAGATGGTTTTATAATTTTCATGATCATGTAAATCGTAATAAAATTTCTCCCACTACAAGTATTCCATATGAGGAAGTAGCTCCAAAATATCAGGCAATTACAAATGTATCTGAATATAATACAATTATATTAAGAGAATTAGCTTCTGCTATTACATTTAATATAGTAAAGCATGAAGCAGCTCAAAAATTCAGAAGACATTTGGGATCTTTACGGTCATTTGTTGGAATTTGAATGTACAGTCAGCCAGAATCACCGGCAGAATTATTAGCTGCGCTCAAAATTTTTTTGTTTGGTTAAGATATAAAGAAATGACCTCTGTTACATCATACACCAAGCAGATCCCTCTTAACAACGGTTACTACCGCTCCCTCTACCCCCTCACTAACCTTAACGTTAGCTCTCTCCTCTACACCCCCTCTGGTACTACCTCTGCGGGTACTGTGAGCTCTATGATTGGTGCTACTTTCCCCAATGCCATCAACTTCTCCACATCTCTCTTCAAGGATATGGGTTCTCAGGCTGTTGTCAATGGCTCCACTTTCCGTCGTGTCCAGATGGTTATTGATGGTGCGGCTGGTGGTGCTGCCACTTTCGGTGTCGGCGGCTCTTACACTGGCAATGACTACGACTACCTCAGCTTCTATATCCTCCAGGGCTTCGGTGGCGTCGGTACCTCTGCCATCACCAACGGCTCTCTCCCCTTCATCCGTACTGGTTAAACAACATAATTATATTACTTATTGTATTATAATTATAATATAAATTAATAAAAAGTATAATTAAAACATATTACATATAATGTTATATGTTTTAATCATTCAAAAATTCGATATAATTTTCCTCACACAAACACAGAGATGAACGTGTCACTTCTATTGTACATTCTGTTATGTATTGCAATTGGTTTTTCACTAACCATGTATTTAGTTCGTGCAGGTCGTGTAATTTCTGCCGGCATATTTGGTCTTGGTGCGATCTTAATATTCATTTTCTTTGGTCTCCGGTGGTTTGTTTACGACAAGCCTAAATGGGCATCCAAAGATTGGCCACCAACAATTAATACATGTCCCGACTTCCTTACATATTATAATTTAGACGGTAAGGATGTGTGTATTGATACATTAGGTGTTAGTACAAACCCTGGGGGCATTGGAGGTAAAGCAGGTTTGAAGCGTTGGACATATGGAACAACTCCTCCTCCTGGTGTTGGACCTGAATATTACTTTGACTTATCAACTACCAAAACAAATCCTATTGAACGCATGAATGAATATTGCAATCGTTGTTTAGAAAAGGGTATTTCATGGGAAGGCATTTGTGATGGCGAAACATGCTATAATTTCCATACTGCGGCAGCTGCAGGTGCAGGTGCTGGTGCAGCAGATTCTTGTGCATCTGCTGTAAATACACCTGCAGCACCTCCTGCTTAATGCGATCAAGTCTAAGGAAAGCATAGATGAATAATACTAGTTATATGGCTGCATTAGCACCTGTTACAGAAACGACTAAAACTGGATTGCAGTTACAATCCACTTATTGTCTTCATCCAACAATCGAAACAGCACTCTCAAAATGGCTGCAATCACCAACAACACCTGCATTCGTCATGTATGGAGAACCTGGTGTTGGTAAAACAACACTCGTTTATCGTGTTTGTACTCAGATGGGATTTGCTGTCAAAGAATTTAATGCATCACATACTCGTACAGGATCTGCATTTAAGCAACAGATTTTACCACTTTTAGAAGAGCCAGGTATTACATCATGGATTTCAGAAAAATACAAGAAGGGTCATGTAGTATTATTGGATGAGATGGATGGGATGAGTTCAGGAGAGCGTGGAGGATTACAGGAACTCTTGAAGTACATTCGAGCAATGAAGAAGAAGAATATTACAATTCCTCTTATTTGTTGTTGTAATGTTATTCAAGGACGTAAAGCTCAACAATTACTTCGTCTATCAATGGTCTTCGAAGTAAAAATGCCTCAACAGAAAATTCTGTCAGAATGGCTGGGACGTCCTATCAAAGATGAAGAACGAAGATCTGACCTTCGACAACTTCTTCGAGGAGAGGTGAATGTTCATACTTTGGGAGCTGAAGATGAAGGAGAGGAAGAAACGATTGCGAAGCAAATTGCTCACCAAACGCTCTTCAGTAATATAGACATTTATGCAGAAATCATAGCAGAAACAAAGGATATTAACTTAGCTTCATTATTAGTACATCAAAACCTTCTAACAAGAATTGGAGTAGGGCAAGATATGGAAGTCTATGAGAAATTAATGACAATTCTTCGATATGGTGATAAATGTGATTTTTGGGCTTTTTTCCATCAATGTTGGCCTCTTCTGAATATTAGTCAGGAATTCAAGTGTAAAATTCTCAATCTCTATTTACAAACTATTGAAAGAACCCCACCATCAAATAAAATACCTACACCTGAACAATTAGAATATACATTTGTATTGACGAAACAATCATCATTATTTAATGCATGGAAAGAAATCTGCGCAAAATATGATATTGATCATATTCCTATTCATTATGTATGTGATGTAGCAACTACAGAATCTCCTAAATTGGTATTTATGTCACCAACAGCAGCTTCTGCAGTACCAGCTGCATCAGTTCCAGTTGTTTCACCACTCGCTGGTGCTATAACATCTACTTCTAATCCAAAATTAACGACAGTTAAAGGTTCTTCACGGATCAAACGATGAATTCTATTATAGAAAAAATTAATTGTTTTATGTGGATTATTATCAGGATACAAGATTAAATTCGTCACTTTCGGAACATAATGACTAATTAAATATGAATCTTCCTGTATAATTAAAAATTTAACTTTTCCATCATTAAACATATCAATCTTTCTTTTATTAGATGCTCTAGGACCATTCAGAAGTTCATAATGAATATTCTCTTTTTTTAGTCTATCTTTTAATTTACTGAAATGAATAACAGATGGATAATATAAAAGTACATGCTCTTTTTTAAGAATTTGTTTCAAATATTTTACAAGAGCATCTAATTTATGAAGACCAGGTGGTGGATCTTTTTCAGGTAAAACACTTATTAAGCGATTTGTAACTACATGCTGCCTACATAATGGACATATCACTGTTGGCGTACTTTTAATTGATTTAATAATACAATGCCCACAAAATACATTTTTACAACATGCAGTTACTGTAGGGTATTGATAATCATCACAGCAGATTGGACATTGATCATCTAAATCTTCAGATCTTGTATAATTGACCAATTCATTTTGTTTAATTCTATTAACCCCAATAGCTTCCATTGCAGAAACTATCTCATTATTATTTAATAAATTTTGAACAGTTGGTGATGAGATACTATATATTTTTTGAAATTCAGTATCATAATTGTATTTGATAGTATGATTTTTAATTTCGATAGGATCTATACTAATTCTCAGGTAATTACCTGTAGTTGTTAAAATTAAACGATGTCTAAAAGGATGGACATTTACGAATCTATAAAATAAAGATCTGGTAGCAGGGGTATTATTTGTAAAAATCTCTCTTTGTGCTTCAATAAAATTTTTAAAATCTTCTGTTGCAGTATTATATCTATCATTAATAATATTATCTAATAGACTACCATAATCAAATAAATTTATATTTGGATATAAAATATTAAACCAGTCATGTGTAATAAGCCATGTAAATTCTGCATTAATTGTACAGTGAGCAGAATATAAATTTAAATTATTTATATTTTCGAAGAAACATCTTTTAAATTGTATGCCGTGTTCAGAACTCATTTCACTAAATTTATTATATTGAGTACTACTAACTACTATTAAATCAAGTCCATGCAACGCTGCTGAATTATTAAAAATGTTATAAATATGATTTTCTTTTTTAATAATAGCATATTTTAATTCTGTTTGATTTTCTAAAATTTTTGTTAAATTTGCAAGATCATTTAATGGAACAATAAATAAATTAGTATTTATATTTGTTGATGAAGAACTGATAGAAAAAAAATTAGTTTGTGACTGATGATGTAAAAAATTTGCAACACAGGGGGTTTTAAATTTTTTACAATAAGAAATATAAGCTAGTGCTGCAATAGTTTTACCAGTTCCTGCAGGATCTCCTAAAATCGCATATCGACTAAATAAATTTATATTATCTAAATTATTTGAACCAGTTCTAAAACTATTTTCTTTCTGTTTCATATTTTCAATTAGGGCTTTTTGATGAGAAAATAATGTATATTGGCCAAAATGAGTAGGTAATTTTTTTGGTGTATTAGGTGCAATTAAAGGTACAGGAGTTTTGATAGAAAGTGAGAAAATTCCTTTCAAAGAATCCAGAGCAGTTTGTAAAGTGTCTGTAAAGGGGAAATGTATTCGAGCTTCATCAGATTCAGCCATAATTTAATTTTTTCTATCTACTTAATGAAATCTTTCTCTAAGCATTGCATCATGAATAAAATCTTCCAACTTCAGGTTAGTCTTCTTTGCAGCTTGGTTTTTCGGATCCCTAATAACATCCTTCTCTGATGTATTTAATCCATGCACCATTACTAATATTGCCTTCATAGGATCTAATTGTATCATTTTTTCTGTAAAATTTGATAGAAAGCTAGGTTCTTCAGTTTTGAGCACATATTCATCATATAAATGTTTTTTTGAATATGAAGCTTTGTATGCGAGCGGACCATTAGTAGAATGATATTGACCGAATGGCCCTAGAGACCATATAGAATTATCATCATTAAAATAGAAGTACATTTGTGATGAACCAGCTAATTCAATTGTGGGATTTCGTTTAAAAGAATTTACAATCATTTGAATGCGCTCAGGGCAATAATAATCATCATCATCCCAGCTAACAATTATTGGCGCATAAGCTAATTTATTTAAAAGATTTCTTTTAGCACCGATAGTATGTTTTTCATAGAGACGTACATATCGAATATTTGGAATATCAGAAGCTTCATCTAGTAAAACTGCTTCTACAGGTTCAGTGCCATCATCTAAAATAATCCATTCCATTAGATCTTTAGGAAAAGTTTGTTGTCGATACACTTCTATAGAACGACGAATGAAATCTACTCGATTATAAGTTGGTGTTATTACACTAACTTGTAATTGTGTGCAAGAAGATAATGATAAACTCATTTAGAATTCATTATACTTATTCTTTAATTTCTATTAAAAACCTGTAGGTCCTACTTTGGGACTACTAGGAGCGGATATTGTGGTTCCTGTGACACCACTAAGATCTGTCTTTCCAATTCCTGTAGGACCAGTGTTAGAACTATTAGAGCCAGAGCTACCAGTTGTTCCTTTGGTGTTAGATGATCCATTTCCAGAATTGGAATTTGTTCCTGTTGGTCCAATGCCATTAGAAGAAGAGCCATTCGGATTTGAACTACTAGAGGCGCTGTTGCCATTTCTGCTGCTACTGATGCTATTGCTGCTGCTACCATTAGATTGTTTCGATTCTTTAGAGCCTGAATTAGTGGAACCCATTATAAATGGTTGTGCAGAATCTATGAATTTTTTATGCATGTATTGAATATTTGCATCATCCGAATAATAAAATGGTTTAGTAATAAATCTCATAAAAGAGTTATCATAAACTGTTGTTGTTAATGGTAGGAAATTATACCATACAGGATAGGTATCAATGAAATATCTATAAATGTAGTAAATTAGAACTAAAGGACTGAATAGAGGGAAAGAACCGTAGAAAAAATAAACAATTCTTACTGCCCAATGACGACCAATAGCATCATTGGCTGCAATCGACCCTCCTAAAGTACAAATGAAGAAAATGAGAGCAGGTATTAATAACCAAAGAAATGTTTTAATAAAACTATCAAAGAACTCTGAACCTGGATCTTTTGGAAGATCTTTGGGTTCGGGTACAACAGGTCCTTTAACAGAAGCATCTTGATTAGGTTTATTTTGAAGAGGCTCTTTGTTGGATAAGGCAGCTTTATATAGCCTATTACGAACTTTATTAAAAATAGTTTTAGCTTTTTCAATCGATGATTCCATAGCCATAATCTGTTGTTTCTAAGACAATAATAATAGCTTATAAAGCGTATTTTAATCCACCCATACCACTGCTGATAATTAGCCAATTAATTGATTCAACGTAAATTGTTATATCATAGACATATGTAGTATCGAGTGATAATGGATATGGATCAACATCAACTTGGAACAAACGAACACGACTTGCATTAATAGATCCATTAGGTTGTGTTCCAGGAGAAGTTAAACCGAATGGATAGATTGATAAGCCGGGTTCCCCTATTCCAGTTACGTAACGGTAAGGTACAATTTTTTCAAAATATGTAATAGGTTTCTGTTCTTGTAATTCATTACCATCACCTAGTACTCTTAGATTTCGAATAATCTCACGCTGACCGAAAGGAACTAGAAGACCAGTTGCATAGAAGAAGTTTGCCCATATAGGAAGATTAGGAGTTGGAATATGAGGTGGAACGGGATCATTCCACCAATTTGTCCATTTGCTGAAGTCATTACGATAAACATAGTCTGAACGTCTAGGAACGACTATTAGTCGATTTATAGGATTATGTGTTTCAAGTTGTAGATATTCACGAGCTGTGATTGCAGGGAAATTATAACGAGTCACTTGATATAATAAATAAGATAATGGTGTTGATGCAAAAGTTTTACGTTCATCTTCATTGAGATAGACATAAGTGGATTGAATACGTGGATTATAAAACCATGTATTTAGCGCCGGAGTAGTTGTACCAATGTCAGTCAAGAAATTTCTGATTTGTAAGCTTTGATCATCTGAAGCACCATATTCAGGTAAATTAACCTGTAATTGAGTAGGTGCAGCTGTCTGCTGATATCCATAACGGACTCTATAACCATTTTTATCCAAACATGTATATAGATCTTGTATAGGTCGTAGATTTATTTGCACTTCTACATCGTGATATTGGAGACCAATTAATGGTAATGCTTGGAATGTACTTTCATTACAAAAGAATGGAAGTGGTACATGAATATCTCTACCAAAAATAGATGGTCTATTAACTTGTACCGAAGCAGTATCATCAGGATATACCGTAGGGTAACCAACTGTTTCTGAACCTCCTCCGTAAATACCTTTAGCTGGATTAGTTAATTCATTCGTTTCACCAACTAAATATTTCCATTTTGCAAGTCTATCAGTATCATAATCTGCAAATGCACGTGTCAATAAATAAGTTCCATCAAATTCCTGAATTTTTGTTCCACCAATAATGAGTGCAACGTTTTGAATAATATGACAACCAATGTAATTGATCCATGCAAAATTATATTGCGCACTACGATTTGTATCAGGAATATAATATTTTGAATAGATATCGGGTAATGAAAAAGTAAAGTACATATCCCGTACAAGATCCGCAGTACGTTGTATCTTTACCCGAATTTGAATGCTTTGATCAAATTGGAGTTCATTCGGTCCATCGAATGCTGTAGTAACAGATTCTTCTGAAAAATGAGAATAACGACGAAATGTCTTATAAAAATAAGTCATCTCGGGATTTCCATTTAAAATAACATTTTGAGCACCTGTACTGACTAATGTGAATAAACCACCTCCAGGCATATTTCTACCTATGGCAAGTAATAGGAAGAAATATAACTTAATGGGCGCATAATTTTGATAATTTTATATGCATTATAAATTATGTAAGATAAGATACTACATTTATTAATTATATTGAGTAGTCCACCAAGTATCAACAAGGTAGGGAGGTTTATTTTCATCTTGTCCAGCCATTTTAGGATTGGGTCCTTCTTTAACGAGGGACGCAATCTCAGTATAGCTGAGAGCATAATTGAAATGCCGTAAGCGACTGAGCTGTCCAGTCATACGACCAGATACAATATAAGATTGTCCCTTGAGGGAATTAATGAGACATTGCCCTGTTTGATCATTACATGTGAATTGGATGGTACGAGGAGAGAAGGCATAGATATTACCAAAGTTCTGGTAAGGGACTGAATTATTATATACTAGTCGCTTACTGAGATCTCCATTAATATATACTTCGAGGCCATTATCACGAACAACAATAGCAACATGTACCCATTTCTGGACAGGGAAATTCTCTACATCAATATATTGATTCCAGTCAGCAGTAGAGTTCATGTAGATTCTCATTGTGTTCTCATTAGTCTTCAAATAGACACCAGGGGCGAGTAGAGGGTATTGACGGGCGTAACCTTTATGGAAGACATGAGCAAGACCAGCAGTACCGGATGCAAAGGTATTTGAATTTACGAAAATATGGAATGAATAAGATAATTCTAGACCAGTGCGTTCATTATCAGATAAACTTATAGGTATAGAATCGGGATTTGAAGGATCTTGAGGTACTGTGTATTGTTTATCTGTAGTGTAAGTAAGTGGTAAAATCTCTGTTACCGCTTTATCATATCTTTTATATGATCTATATAGACCTTCAAGAGCAAAGAACAATAAATGCATAACAAGCAGAATTACAATTGCCAATACAAGTTGAGGCAAAAATCCTGTTCCTGCTAAAAAACCTGTGCCGGACTGCCCCGCATTAACAATTTGATTTGCAGCGTTCATTCTGATACGAGGCTATATTCTTTATCATAATCATTATCATTAATTATAAATAATAGTGTTTATTCATAATTAGTTATAAATTAATATTAAATTGATAATATAATTATATTATTATTCTGACTTGGATTTAGTTCATTTTAGGGTAATCTAATGTTCCAATAGACTGGGGGTCAAATAGAGATTTAATGTACTCAGACATACTGACGGCAGCCATAGGACCAGCCATATACATACGATAGACTTGTTCAGGGTTGAGGGCGAAATCACATGCTTGGACACCACTGACGAAACCACCGAAACCACCATTAGCGGCAACCTGGATGGTATAGTCGGAATCGACTGCAAAGACACCAGAATTAACACATGAACGGGCGAGCTTACCATCGAGATAGACATCCGTTGTCTTACCATTAAGAACAACAACAACATGGACCCATTTCTGGAGTTCGAAAGGTGTAACAGAGCAATCATTATTTCCCATAGCAACTGAGGGAGTTCCAATATTAGGGTTTTTGAACATTGCATTATAGACACCATTAGATAGACAGACACCGCTGCTAACAGGTGCAGCAGAACCACCAACGGCAACACCAGAGCAATCAACAACGGAATTTGTTTTAACATGAATAGTGTTTTCCATGGAATCGAGATAGACACCACATGTGATCTTACCAGAATCAGTTGCACGGTTGCCAAGGGTTAGAACCTCCTTGTAGAAGTTGTTACGAGCGCCAGTCCAGTTTTGGACATAGACCCATGCAGCCATGGAATATTCGCCACCCTCATAGATACGAGGAATTTGCTGTGTTGTGAAAATATAGGGCTTATCAACATTAGCACGATGGATGCTAGAAATTAGATTTGTAGTCTTTGTCGGTGAAGCAAATAAGACCTTATAAGAATAATAAATCGCATAGGCACCAGCCACTAAGAGAACTACCTTAAAAATCATTGAAAGAGGACTTGCCGGGGCATAAGAAGCGTTCATTTCTAACTAATTATGATTTTATACTACAGACAAGATTTCAATTAACTGAATGGAGTCTCCCAACTCAAAAGACCCTGTGATGGTGGTGTTTTAGGTTTGAAACATAATATTCCTGCCGGACAACCGAAGATATCTAATATTGAACCTCCTTCAATATAAGGCCGACCACGAGTATCAGATGTACTCGTATATTCAATCATTAGTTCTTCAGCAGACATCGCACGATTTAGATATTTTACATCGGATATCTCACCACTTAAACCAGCATAACCACTTGTAAGATTACCATTCTTTGATAGTCTGGGCATCTCATTAATAAGTTTCGATGCAACAATTTTCCCATTGTATAAAACATTAAATCTGCGTCCATCAATTACAATAGCAACAAAAGTCCATTTTTGCTCAGGGAGCATTGGACAATAAATTGGAATAATATTAGGTTTTCCTGCAGCCTGTCCTGCAAAGACATATAATATTGTTTTATTCTCCCCAGCTTTTGTTGTAAAGGTAAATACTTCAGGCCACATCAAAAATGGAAAAATACCTTTTTCACTTATACTAGATCCACTTCCGCTACTCATAAATTTAGTACGATTACTGATACCAGGGTATATGTATGCCGAAAATGTATAATTATCGTAATTATCTAATGCCGGTATAAAATTATATGTTTTTATTTCACCTAAACTATTTGGACCCTTGTCCAAAAGATTCATACTTCTTGACCACGGTGCATAGATATATTTATAAATTAGGAATACTATCACTGATATAGCTATAATCCCAAACAAGTATAAAATATAATTCATATTAATTCTACAGAATAATATGATTTAAGTTAAAGTTATAATAGCGTAAATTTACTTTGATCCATAAAATCTTTTTTAGATGGCATTGATGGTGTTGAATATTGCATTTCATTTACAGAAATAGCACGTTGCCATAACTTCAAATTAATTAAACTACTACCCGTAATACTTGGTTTCGTCGAAGTTGGACAAGAATCTTTTGATTTTGTGTTAGTATCATCAGATAAATTTATACCAGTCGTTTTATTTGTTTGTGTTGTAACACCTGGTTGCGCTCCTGGACTTCCAAATAAGAAACCAACAGATTGTATAATTGGATGTCTGAGATTTCTTGTACCAACTAATTTCCCATTATAGTAGGCTTCAAAATAAGCATTTGTAACAACAACACCTAATCTAATAGGGGTTCTTGATGGAACATTTTTGATCTTAATAACTTCAGTATCTTTATGTACAGTTCTAACTTGTACTAAAATATCATTAACCATAGGTTCCAAGAAGATACCAAGTGAATAATTTACAGGTTTAGTATCATCTGCGGCACCTGAATATCTCAAAAATATAGGTCTCAGCTCAGTAGGATTTGCTCCTGCGTTAATATCTTCAAAATATACATCCATTTGAACTGAATAATCACCCGAACCATTATCACCAATAAAAATTGTATCTGATTCATTTAATTCTCCATGCTGAGGATCTGTCCAATATAATTTACCATCATCAGATGCTATGCCGGGAACCCGTATATAACCTTGTCCGCCACGTTTAAAAATAAATATAGGTGTTATTAAGTAATGAATTACAATTAAAATCGCAATTAAAACTAAAATAACAACAAGTGAAGCCATAAATATTTTTTTATAACTAACACCAGATTCATCTACAGAACCGTATTGTAAATTACTTGATATGCCTGTTTGTGGAAGAATTTGAGAACCAAATTTATCCTTTAATTTAGCAATGTAATCGGCCATTCTATCATTATAATGATTTAATGGTTACTTTAATTATTATTCAAATACCATAGTAATCCTATTGCGGCAGCGCAAGCAGTTCCTGTAACTACAGCGCCTTTTACAAATGAACCCATATCAATTTCAGCCATATCCTCTTTGCGCCAAATAGGTGATCGATTTCTGGCTCCTAAACGTTCAATAAATTTCAAAGCTTCTGCTTGTGATACAATTGGTTTTCCTAATTGCTTATTGACCATATTATGCATATCCACAGTCCATTTGAATAAATCTCTACGATTATCTAATGATGGAGTTACAGGTAGATTTTTTAAATTTTCTGCATAATGAAGTCTGCATGTAGGACATGGAATCAAATGCTGGAGGCCTTCATAAAATTCTTTTGCAGCTTTCTTCTCAGAATATGATGGTGATTCGGGATAACCTAATGCTACTATATGAATTGTCATCCAAAAAATAGGACCCCAAACAGCTGGTGGAAATTTCATCTCTGTATTATATGGCTAAACCATTTAAGCATATTGAACGATTAGTAAGTAAGTTGTTTTTGTAATGTTTAGAAATAATATTATTAGAGGTTTTTCATATTCAAATAATAATCATAATCATAATAACTATCATAATAACTCGACAAATAAGTATTATCAAAAATGTACTAATTGTGGAAAATCAGGACATGCATTTAAGGATTGTGCCGATCCAGTTTTAAGTTATGGGATGATGCTTTTTAAATTTAATAATCCTGATTGGACAATTTCAAAACATCTTTGTAGTCCTGATAACGATGCAAGTATTTATGGAGAAAATTTACAAATTTTAATGATTCGTCGGAAAGATTCTTTACGATTTGTTGAATTTGTGCGTGGAAAGTATTTAGTTAATGATATTGAATATTTAAAACAGATTTTTACTAATATTACACCTGAAGAACGTGAATTAATTCTATCAAAGACTTTTCCTGAATTATGGCATCATGTATGGGGAACATCAAATCCCCGTAATTATCGCAATGACTTTGAACTATCACAAATAAAATTTAATGAATTACGAGCCATCCCCGGCAAAACAGAGGGTAAAACATTATTGCAAGAAATGATGGATGAAGCTCCAGTAATTTGGACTGAACCTGAATGGGGTTTTCCTAAAGGACGTAGGAACATTGATGAAGCAGATATAGATTGTGCTATTCGAGAAACAACCGAAGAAACCGGTCTTACTCCTTCACAATATCAAATCTTTGAAACGATTGAACCTCTTAGTGAAACTTTTTGTGGTGATAATAAAGTTCATTATTGTCATAAATATTATCTTGGACTAGCTAATTCAAATGCAATAGTAAAATTAAATTCTCTTAATCCTCATATGTCTAGAGAAATTGGAGATCTTAGATGGGTTGGACTTAATGAAGCATTAACTCTTATTCGCCCAGAAAATAGCGAAAAAAGACAAGTTCTAGAAAAAGCTATATCAATTTTCCAAAATTTCTGTCCATTCATACATGGAAGATTATTTTTTACCAAATAAAACGGAATTAATATAAATAGGGATCAGATATGGCAACTGCACTGACTGATGATGAACTTCTTGAAAGATGGGAAGAAGCTACAAACTTCGAAGAACGTGATCAATTAATTAAGATTATGAGAGATCGCCATCTATTTCCTGAAGAATTCCAAAAATCTTGGGAAGATACTTCGGGAGCTTACCCAACTATGGATGATCCAAACTTCCTCGCAAAACTTCTTGAACGAAGAGAATTTGCAGAATCCTTCCAAGCAAGAGCCGAAGCACTTAATGAAGGTTCTTCTGTAGATCTCTGTCAAAAAACAGAAGAATTTCTATTGTCTCCTGTACAACGCTTCATTAGTAACTTCATGAGTCCTAGAACTCAATATATGTCTGCTCTTCTTTATCATGGAGTTGGTGTAGGAAAAACCTGTAGTGCTGTTCAAATTGCTGAACAATGGCTCCATTTTTATCCCAATAGAAAAGTTACCATTTTATGTCCCAAAACAATTAAATCAGGATTTTTAACAAATATCTTCGATAAATCAAAAGTTAAACTTGGAAAACGGGATAATGACCCAAATACATCCGAACAATGCACAGGAACCATTTATATGGAATTAACAAATACATTATATGAAAGAAATTTAGATATCATTAAAAGAAAAGTCGATAAGAAAATCCGTCAAAGATACAATATTGTTGGTTATGCTCAATTTGCAAATAAACTTCGAGATATTTTAGATAAAATTCCTGAACGTTATCAAGGCGAAGACAGGAAGATTAGAGAGAAACAGGACCTTCAGGAAGCCTTCGATGGAACTCTTTTAATTGTAGATGAAGCCCATAATTTACGAGATGTAAGTCCTGAAGAAGTAGAAATGATACAAGTTTCTTCGGAAGAAAACTCTTCGTCTGATCTCGGAGAAACTCAATCCAGTGATGAAAGAGCTGGAAAACAATTAACTCCCTTCCTCAATAAACTACTTCGAGCTGTTGATGGAATGAAATTAATTCTTATGACAGCAACTCCCATGTTCAACAGCTATAAAGAAATTATCTTCCTGCTGAACCTCATTCTACAAAATGAAAAGAAAGGAGAATTAATTGAATCTGATATTTTTCTTCCTGATGGAAATTTTAAAGAAGGCGGTACAGAATTACTAGGAAGTATTGCAAGAAGATATGTTAGTTTTATGCGTGGTCAAAATCCAGAATTATTTCCTCTGCGTCTAGATCCTACTGAAGACACTCTAAAATATTATCCCACTCAAAATCCTAAAGGAATTACATTGAATCCCACTGATAGATCTTATATAAATCATTTAGCAATAGTTCCTGTTGAAATGCAAGGAGATTTATTGGAAGCACAAAAATATATGCTAAATCAATTACCTCCTGGTGGTGATAATATTTCTGTTGTTCGTCAAAACTCGATCATTGAAAAGGGAGCTCTTATAGTACCTCCTGTTAGTGATGAAGACAATAATGATAATCAAAATAAATATAGCATTATAGATCGTGTTGATATCGATTCATTAAATATTCATTTTTATAGACAAACTGTTGGTGGTGAATTAATGTGGAAAGGACGTGGTCTAGGTCGTGCAGAATGGCTTGGTCTTGATAATCTACCTATATATAGCCCTAAAATCGCTAAAATCATTCAAACAGTCCAGAGCGCTGAAGGTGTTTGCTTTGTCTATTCTAGATTTGTTGGTATGGGATGTATTCCAATTGCTCTAGCTCTTGAAGCAAACGGTTATACCGCTTATGGTGTTGATTCAGGCGGTGCGGTACCAGGTGGTAGAAGAATGCCACTATTAGGTGATGGTATTCAAGCTCCTGGAGGACGTCAATGCGCACTATGTCCAAATAAAGAAGCTAATCATGTCGCAGCTGATCATGAATTCAAACCAGCATGTTATATTATTTTGACAGGAAATCTGAAGATTTCTGCTAATAATCCTGAAACAATTAAAGCTGCTCGTAGTGATGCAAATATTAATGGTGAAAATATTAAAGTTATTATTGGTTCATCTGTCGCTTCTGAAGGTGTTGATCTGCGTTTCATAAGAGAAATTCATGTATTAGAACCATGGTATCATTTAAATAAACTCGAACAAATTATTGGACGTGGCATTCGTAATAGAAGTCACTGTGATCTACCTCTTGAAAAGAGAAATTGCACTATTTATTTATATGCAAATATAATGCCTGATGATCAACGTGAAACAGGTGATTTATATACTTATAGAAAAGCCTATAAAAAAGCCAGACAAATTGGTGCTGTTACTCGTATTCTTAAAACATATGCAGTTGATTGTAATTTGAATCATGATGCAATTATAATCAATAATAGAGATCCTCGAACCGTTGTTAATTCTCAACGTCAAATTCTTGACAATGTAGATGTAAATGATAAACCATATACTGCTATCTGTGATTGGTTGGATACATGTGATTATCAATGTATTCCATCTATAACACCATCATTAACGGACGCTTCTGAAATATCCTATGATGAATTTACAGCACGCTGGCATGAAGCAGAAATGAAGAAAGTTATTCGAAATCTTTTTGCTCAACCAGGAATGGTAAGTATCCATCAAGATTCAATTTCAACTCTATTAGGTAAATATCCACGTGTTGCACGATTAGCTTTATTACAATCCATTTATAATAATCCACAGTTTGTTGTTAGAAATAATGGTCGTGATGGTTATATTATTTACAGAAATGGTTATTTCCTATTCCAGCCATTTTTACTGAAGGATCCACGTATTCCACGTGCAGTTCGTATGGCACCTTATCCTATTCGACAGGATTCGTATAGCCCTGAACTTATGGCAATGTTACGAAAGGATGCACCAGTTGCAACATCCAAAGAGGGACCTGCTGATACAATGAAAACACATGCTACGCCTAAAACAACAAATGGATTCAAGAAAGTTTCTTCCTCTGAAGTTTTGATGAAAATTATAAATACTTGTAGGGCCTGGGCAGCAACACTTTCAACACAAGATGCAGAAATTCCTGAAGATCTTTTAGTATGGATTTCTGGTCATGAGAATATGGATAAAAAAGATTTCGAACGTCGTCAAAGTCATTTACAAATGATCAGATGGATTGCAGAATCTATGAGAGACGCTGAGGTAGATACACAGATTTTCGAAAGACTTATTATAGAATTCATTTATGATGAACATATGAGTCATGAAGAACAAATAGCTTTTTATTCGAACCCTGACTTAATTGCAGCCGGTGCAAAAATAACACCCATACAATTCCAACGCTATTCCTCTAAACAACAACCTGCCTTCCTATATGTCAGTCGTGAAGATGGAAAACTTAAATATATCTGTGATTCAGAAGGAAAACCTTGTAGTCCAGCAATAGTTGAATTAATTAATGAAATTAATTATCTGCATGATTTCAATGTTGATAATACAACAACAGGATTCATGTATGGATTTTTAGTTCCGAAATTAAATTCTATTATGGCATTCAAGACTCATAATCCACCAACTAAAGGTTCCAAGGATGCAATTAATAAAAAATTACCAGGTAAAGAATGTTCAATTGTAAGTCGCACAAGTGATCATATAGCAAGAGCTGCTGAACTTGGAGAAAGATTGAAATTAGCACGTCATTCAGATATGGGAATGACTGTAGATGTTCTAGAACGTAGCACCAGAAAACCAAAAAATGCACAACAAATTTGTACAATTACGGATTTAGTTTTGAGATATATGGATATTATCAAGTTTGAAGGTAAGAAATGGTTCTTTAGACCTGTCGAAGCTGCTATAACAGGACATAAAGGTTCTTTCAAAAATTGAACAAAAGAACTTAAGTGTGCTTAGCTATTAAGAAAGAGGATATACTATTAGGATACATAATGGAGACCACTGTCGTTTTCGAAGAAAAGGTTGCAATAACTCCATCTGATTTGAATAAATTGAGGGATAAAACACTAGATGAACTTTTATTGAAGCGTTTTGCAAATGCAAATGAAGGTCGTTGTTCTGTTCATGGATGGGTTGTTCCTGGTTCCCTTAAAATTATTAGTAGGTCTATGGCTCACATTGAGGCAGGTCGTTTTACAGGTGATCTAGTCAGCTGGATGCAAGTTGAAGGTTCAGTTATATATCCTATTGATGGCGTACGTCTGAAAGCTATGGTACTTAAGAAAAATAAAATGGGTCTGTTTGTTATGTATCAAGATGCTATTCAGATTATGGTTCCTCGTGATTTACATATTGGCAATGAGGAGTTCGAAGCTGTTCAAATTGGTGATACAGTCGAGGTTGAATTGAAGAAATCCCGCTTTCAAGTGAAGGATATGCATATTCTGAGTGTTGGTCTATTTATTAGTAAGGTTGCTAGTGCAGTTCGTGCTAATGAATTCTTGTCGAAGAAGTCTATTAAAGATATGAATGCCGAAGATGAAGGCGAAGAGGAAGCTCCTGAACTGAAATCATCTGTAAAGAACTCCGACGCTACCGCCGAGGCTCTACCTGAAGACGAAGAAGAAGAGGAGGAAGAAATTCCATTAGATCTTGAAGAAGATTGATAGAATTTCTGTAGTAGTGCGGATTTAATCATTTGATATTATAATTTGTTGATCCTAGAAATGTCAGAAAACTTACTATCACAGAAAGAATATGAAGAAAGAAAACTATTTTTAGAACAATTATCTATTCTATCTCGTGCAGAACAAGAAGAGATATTTAGAATTATCCGTCGATCAGCCGATGCATATAGCGAGAATAAGAATGGAATTTTTTTTAATGTCTGTATTCTCAAACAAGATACTTTTAATAGACTCAAAGAATTTATGAGCTATTGTATTGAAAATCGAAATGAACAAGATCAGCGCACCCATGAAATGGATTCCATTCGTGCAGAATTTGTTAGCAAACGTGATATTATACCTGATTTTGAAACACGATTCCAAAGTACCTAAATCTTAATTACTATATTTACATAAGCGACAAATGGCGTCATCATCACAGCCTTATAAAATTTTTAGCACTGTTTCACTCGAAACAATTAAAGGTTGGGCATCAAAAAATCCTAATTCGTCAGTGACCTTGAAAAGAGCACCGCCGATTTTGCTAGGTAGTCAAAGTACAGGTAAAGAAGATTATATTACAAGTACTTATAAATTAATTCCTAGTTCATCTGGAAAGTGGAGTAATGAACTTCTTGAGCCTGCAGGTATAATCAGTTATATTTTGTGGCGCCGTGATCCATTATATAGGGTAAGCACTGGTCTTCTTCGAAAACAGTTGTACAATGAAGAGCAATTTGAGCTTCAGAAAGAAATGGAATCCGGCATATCTGGAACAAAATTTGCTCGTCGGCGCAGAAAGTTGCTCGAAGTTTTCAATGGATCCACTACGGCCGATATGGAAGATATTCTAAAATTCCAAGAACTGTGGGCTGACATTTTGCGAGTTCAATTTGTAAAAATTTCGACTCGTACTGAAGCTGGTCATAAAGTCAGTTTCTGTCCTCCTGATGTCAGTACCTGGACTGCTTCGAAACCTATTGTATTCGTCGATGAACGTTTTGAATCGGTCTTTGTACCACCTGAAGAAGGCTATGAAAGGAAAACACTTGCTAAATTTATTTCAGCAGTTGATGACGCAGGTTGGAAGATTGAATGGCCTCTTGTCGATGGAACCAAAGATGAATTAGACGCTGCTGTTATCCCAATTATCAATTTTGTAACTGTACCTGAAAAAGCCAAAAAAGCAGAACTTGCAGTAATTCTTGGAAAGTATAATGCTATTCAAAATATCAATAAATTAAGTTCCACGGAAACTACATCAGGATTCCTTACAGAGGATGAATAAAAGTTCTCTCAAAAATTGACAATATTCTCTAACGCTACTTAGGGCATATTGACATCTACCATTAGAGGACTAGAATGGATGTTTTACCAGCAGAAGCAGAAAAACTCCGTCAGCTTTTGACCGCTTGGTCAGAGCATGATGACTATGAGTTGGAAGCTACATTTGGTCCAAAGAGTGCCGTTGATGCAACATCATTCTTTGCTATTGCACAACGTTTGAAGGCCAAAGGTTATGAACCTATGCCACAGGAAGATAGACTTAATATTCTACTTCCTGAACGTATTCGTGTCACACTAGTTGGTTCTGGTATTATTCAGCAATATTGTCGTGATAATACATTGACTAATAAACCTTATGTCGCTATGATTAAAGATCGTACTTTTGTTGAATCTAATATTGATTTTGATGAATATGATACCCGTGTAAAACTCGCTCGGGAAGTTGAATTATCTTCCGATGATGCTCGTCTCAGAGAGATTCTTGAACGTTGGGAAGTTCATCGTAAAGCCTTCCGTCTTATTCGTCGTTGGTCATTTGCAGGTAAAGGACTTGTCTTCGATCTATCAATCGTTCGCCATACTCGTAAAGATGCACGTGATGAATATCGCTGGGTTCGTACCTTCAATGAACAAAATTTCATTGCAGACCAACCCACCTATGAGGTTGAAGTCGAATTGAAACATGCTGAAGGTGTCAGTGTCGATACTGCCATGAAAAATCTCATCGCTGGTATTGGTGAAATCCTTCGGGGTTACCAAAATAATAGCGTTTTGATAAGAAAATCTATCAAAGAACGTGTGCTCAGTGGTTATAAACAATTAACTGGGACACATAAATTCCGTGGTGTAGCTCCAGTAACACTTGAAGTGAAGAACATGACCTCATTGGTTGAAGATCGAGTGCCAAATATCCGTAAAGGTTACAATGTTACAGATAAGGCCGATGGTCTTCGTGTTCTCGGTTTCGTGGATCGCAAAGGAGAACTCTTCATGATTGATATGAGTATGAATGTTTATCGTACAGGTCTTGTAAAAGAGGCTTGTGCGAATTCGCTTGTAGATGGTGAATGGGTAACAAATGATAAAAATGGAAATGGAATTTCTCAATTAATGCTTTTCGATATTTATATTTCACCGGGCTCAGAGAAAGTCAATCATATGCCTTTCTATGTCCCTGTTGAAGATGCAGAGTCTGAAAAAGAACTAATGAATTCCCGTCATAATGAATTGAAGAAATGGATATCCCTTTGGATGTCCGAGTCAGGACCAGTAATTGCCGCTCGGGGTGTCAATGAAATCAATTGTCTTCGTGTCTGTAAAAAAGACTTCGTCTTCACGAAGAAAAATCCCCAGACAATCTTCCGTCTCGCCGATCGACTCCTCAATAAAGAATATCCCTACCACACTGATGGTCTCATCTTCACTTCCAACTCAGATCCTCTTCCTGATGAAGCTGGTGCAACATTTTCCAGTCAATTTAAATGGAAACCACCCGCAGAAAATACAATTGACTTCCTAGTTAATTTCGAAAAAGAGATTGATAGTCCGAAGACTGATAAGATTACTATTGGTATTAATCCTGATAACTTGGAAACAGTTCGCCATAAAACTATGCGTTTATATGTCGGTAGTTGGCAATCTGCTGCTAAAAACGATCCTCGTTCTGCTGTCCTTCTTGAACTTATTTCCAGAAATACTGATAAACAAGTCTATCGCCCCGTTCTATTTAGTCCTATTGATTATCCTGATACTATGGCAGGTACGTGTTACAGAACCGTTGATCGGGATTTCGAATCAGGTGATGAATATGTCCTTACTGAACGGACAAAAGAACCCATTCGTGATCGCTCAATTGTTGAAATGGCTTATGATCCTACAAGGCAACCTGGTTGGCGCTGGGTTCCTATAAGAATCCGTCATGACAAAACTGAACGTCTTGCTCGTAATATTGCCATGAAAATTCCTAATCCCCTATTACGTACCGCTAATGGATCATTGACAGCAAACTCTGTTTGGAATTCTATTCATAATCCTGTAACTGATTACATGATTCGTACAGGAGCAGATGAACCCAATGAAAAGGAGATTGCAGAACTATCAGGTGTTAAGAAAGAGATGGAAGAAGTCGGTAAAGTCTATTACAAACGTGAAGCTACTCGTCAAGATATGCTTCTAGTACATGGTCTCCGTTTATTCCATCGTCTATATGTCAAGGATCAAATCTTGTATAAAACTACTCTTATGGGTGGTGGTAAGAAGCTACTTGATCTTGCATGTGGTGAAGGTGGTGATATGAACTCCTGGAGACGCAATAATGTTAATTTTGTTCTCGGTATTGATTACTCAGGTAATAACATTACTAATTCCGAGCGTGGTATTTACAGTCGTTATCTTTCAACAATTAAGGAATATGGACAAGAAAATGTCCCCCCGATGATCTTTGCCATTGGTGATTGCAGTCGTAATATTGTCGATGGTTCTGCTGGTGCTACACCTGAAGAACGTGACATTATGCGTGCTACATTTGGACATGTGAAACCAGAAGGTACTCTTCCACCATATGTTGAACGTGTTGGAGTTGGTATGCTTCGTACTGGTGCTGATGTCGTCAGTTGTATGTTTGCTATTCATTACTTCTTCGAAGATCGTTCTAAATTCGATGGATTCCTACAGAATTTGAATGACACTTTGAAAGTCGGTGGATATTTCGTTGGATGTACTTTCGATGGAGAGCGTGTATTCAATCTTCTCCGTAGAACTCCTAAAGGTCATGCTAAAGTCGGTTCAGTCGGTGATACAAATGTTTGGAGCATTACTAAAATGTACGATATTGATGAACTAAGTGATGATTATGATTCGCTCGGACATCCTGTAGATATTGATTTCATCAGTATTGGTACAGTTCAACGTGAATTCTTAGTTTCATTTAATTTCCTTGTAAGCAAAATGCGTTCTATTGGATGTGAATTACTATCAGATGTTGAGGCACGTGAAATTGGTCTCCTTAATAGTACCAATACATTCGATGTAACATATCAAATGGCCATGAAAGATGGTAAGACATATCCTATGGATGATGTTGTAAAACAGTTTTCATTTATGAATCGTTGGTTCATTTTCAAACGTAAAGGAACTACTGCAGCTACTGGTGTCGCAGCGGCTCCTGAAGCAGCTCCTAGAATTGCAACAGTTTCAACAAAGAAAGGTAAGAAAGAATCACTTGAAAACATAGTTGTTGGTACTGATCAACGTACTCCTGATGTTGAGCTTCCAATCCCTAATAGTGGTTTGGCGGTTCCTGTTCCTGATGAAAAAACTGGTTTGGCTACTGCGCCTGCTACAATTAGACGTGTTCGGAAAAAGAATACTGTTGCTACTACAGCAGAAGAGGCACCTGTCGCTGCTCCTGCAGCAGCTGCAGCCTCTACTGCAGGAAATGCCGATAAAGCCTTCGCTGCAAGTGAATTATTCCAGTTCTCCCCTGATGCATCTCAAGCTGATCTTCTCAAAATCGGCGAGCCCGGTGCTGGTCGTTGGCTAACATTATTGGCACCATTCCCCATTCCTGATCCTGAGAAACCCGAAGTCAAATATCCATCTGTTGAGCATTACTTAGCAGCTATGAAATATAAATTGGCTACAAATAAACCTGAATTAGCAATTACATTAATGTCGCAAGAAGGTAAGGTACATCAGAAGTTCATTGCACAACGTCTAGCAGAAACAGCTGCAGGAAGTCGTGTATTATCGGCGGATCGTGACTCTGAGTTGCTCAAAGCGGAGGCAGAAGATGTAAGATTCGAAAGTCGTCCTCAAGCAATGGTCAAATATGGTGCTCTTTATGATGATGCTAAATGGTCCGCTGCAAAAGATCGTGTGCTCACTGAAGCCCTACAATACCGTTGGACGCATGATAAACGTCTTCGTAAAATTATTGAAGCCGCTCGTGCCCAAAATAAGTATCTATTGTACTATACTGGTACAATTAGTGGTTCCGAACTAGGTGGGAAACGTCGTACTTCTGATGGACGTATTGATGGTGCCAATAAAGTTGGTAAAATCTATATGCAACTTGCCAACTTCCCGCCATTCTAAAGATGAGGTAATAATATTATATAATGGAGTCTAATGATAATGTATATATAGAAATACCGGCTTCTGCTTCTATGGCTGAAGTACAGAATGACCGAAAACTTTTATGGAATCTTTGTGCTATGATAGGTATTCCTGCAGTCACTTTAGCAATCATCGCTGCTATTTTTTTTATTAGAGTTAATTAGAAAATGGACGCTAGTGATATTATTAATCGTAACAAGGCGAAGGCTCAATGGGTAAATTATTTAGCGACTGTTCAGACTTGGACCCAAGGATGTGTTACTGGAGGTTGTGCATCATCTCTTTCAACTCCCTGTATTGTTCGCTATGATACTTTCGAACAACGGGATGCAATTAGAGTTGGACGTGATGCATGTACTTCATGTTCAACTATTGCATGCTACTATAAGAGTACTGCATAAACTTGACTTGTCTGAATTTAAAATAAATACCACTATTATAAATTAAGAAGATGCCTGCAGCTGATTGGCAAATTTTATGGAAGCGAAATGAGCATCCTCGTGATAAACGCATCGTTTTTGACGAGCCAACTCATACATATACGGTTGATGGATCCTATGAAGGCTGGACATCAACTACAGGATTTGTTCATGCATTCTTCGGACATTTCGATCCAGATGCAATTATTAAGAAGATGAAGTCTTCTTCGAAGTGGCCACAGAGTAAATACTTTGGAATGACAGACGAAGCCATCAAAAAACTCTGGTCTGATAATGGCGCTTCAGCTTCGGGAGCAGGAACAGAGATGCACTTAGCGATCGAAATGTATTACAACGAAGCCGCTTCAATTATCCCTCCACATGTCTTCCAGACAACTGAATGGAAGTATTTTATGAATTTTGTACGAGCAACTGAGTCAGAAATTGAACCTTATAGACTTGAATGGGAAGTCTTCGATAAAGATATTAAATTAGCAGGTTCTATTGATGCAGTTTTCCGACGGAAATCTGATGGAAAATTCTTGATTTATGACTGGAAGAGATCGAAAGAGATTAAGTTCGAGAACCGTTTTCAGAAAGGTCTGGGTCCTCTGGATCACCTTGATGATTGCAATTATTGGCATTACAGCCTTCAATTATCGGTTTATAAATATGTTTTGGAGAAGGAATATGGAATGGAGATAGTCGAATTGGCGATTATCATCTTACATCCAGATCAAGTTCCTCATAATTATAAAAGGATTAAATTGAATGATATGCGTGATGAAGTATTATCAATGGTAGAATGTAGAAAGGCTGCAATTGCTTCAGGTGTCCATGATACGATTGCAATTATTGATGGAGAACATATCAAAAAACATTGATAGGGTCCAAAAACAATTAGAAGAAACGTTTATTTTTTCTTTTATTGATATAATACATTAAGCCACCTAGAAGAATGGAAGTTGTTGCTACTTTTAGAATCATTTGAGTAGAATCATCGACTTGTGTTTGAAATTTTTCTTCGAGGTAACCTCCCTTCTGCTCACAACCCTTCATGCGACCGAAGATTGCACAAGCGATCCGTTTTCCTGAATGACCAGTTGTTTTACTGTCTTCATGACCTCCATGACCTAAATCGTCTTCGTCTTCATGAACAATTACTGTACGTCCCCATAGTTCTTCGATGACGACTCCTTTCAAAAAATATGTCTTCTTGAATTGACCACTGGCATCTGGTTCAACATTTCCTAAATCACCTGTATGGCCTTTTCCGTAATCTCCATGGTCGGAGGGAGTCTTCGACCAATGAGAACAGGCGCCTTGACAACCTTCTCCTCTTAAATCACCTGCAGAATGAATATGGAATCCATGTTTTCCTGGAGGTAATTTCGTCAGATGTACTTTTAATTGTACTCCATCATTATATTCCTTCGCAACTACTTCACCAAGAACTGGACCTTGTTTAAAAACTGCAACAGCCATAACTATTAAGGGATTTTAATATTTTCTATCAAAAAAATTGAATCCGATATGTATTTTAATAGAAAATTACACACAAGTTTTCCAACAATGAACGCAGAGGAGCAGCTCGACAAGATCTCAAAGTATGTCCAATTTTGGATGACAGATTGCAAAGTATTTCCCCCTGAAGTCATGAATCGCATGTCTGACAAATTGATCGAGATGGCTGAGGAGCTCAAGCGCCTCAAGCAAGAGCGATTGGATGAACTTGCTCGTACAGGCCCCAAAATCTACGGTACTTTTGGCGACCGAACCATTGTCCTTCTACGTGAAGGAAAGGAAAAATTCATTCCTCATGGACCTGATCACCATGTTTCGATCAAACACACGAGCAAAGATGAAGTGCGTGAGCACTACAAGCTCACAGACCCCCCTGACACTGATGGCAAGACCTACATGCTGTTCTTTGAACCCAACGCATTGGGACCTCAAGAATTTGCAATTCAAGTGTCATCATGGGAGGCAGACATCATCCGTCAGCGACTCGCAGAACTCTACCGAGAGGAAGACGAGGAAGAGCCATACTGAAAATAATAAAAAAGTATTTAGAATGAAAATTAAAACAGATAATAAAGAGCGTATAATTACCGGCTCTCTTTTTTTGATTGAACTTTTTCGAATTTTAATGGGAACATGTCTATCTGTTTTTGTACCTCATATGTGTGAAAAAGATGTTTGCACAGTTCTCTATAATATCAAGGACAATGATGATATTTACCATCGAGTTACTTTAGCAATGAATTTAATTAGTTTGCTCGTTTTCCTAGTATTTTATGGTTTTGAAACTCATAGAGAAAATTGGTGTATAAAACATCTTGATATGGATAAGTCTAAAAGCCCTATCAATTTAGATACTGAAATTGAGTCATATCCCGAAATAAAGGTAGCCATGCACAGTCTCAATAAAAAATACAAAACAATTACAATTATTTGTGGTGGAACACAAATTGTTAATATAACAATGTCTGTTGTTGATATTGCTCTAGCATGGGCTGGATTTGCATCTATCACTCCATTACTAAGTTATGTCATGTTAATTGTCCTTAAATTACAAACATCATATGGAATAGCATCAAAATCATTATTAAAAGAACGTGCATTAAGTGCCTATATGCGATCAGCTAAAATTTATAATACAATTGATGCTGATTTTAAAAAACCACTAGAAATTGAAATTGAACACACAAATTCTATGTATTCACATTAATATTTTTGTTTTGAATTAAGTCAATCCATAACGCCCTTTAACTGAATTATGATTATTGAGTATATCCGCTGCAGTTAAGGCAGATTTATAAACACAGACAACTGCTAAAGGTCCCCACCAAAAATTATCAGCACGACCAACAAATTCCGTTCCTGAGCTATATTGAACAAATGTCTGGGTTGTAGTGCTAACAACTTTTCCATTAAGATAATATGTAACAGTTCCATCAGTTGAGTGAGTAACTGCAGCAGTAAACCAATTTCCTGGTGTATAGGATAAATTTGTACTTAATGATCCATACGCTCCAGCGCTAAAATGAAACTGATAAGTATTCGATGAAGGACTATACATGTAGAAGTTGAAATTTCTATTTCCTGCAGAGGCTCCAATCATTGCTCGATATGTTCCTGCAGTAATTCCAGTCAAATTACCTGCAATAAAAACAGTTTTACCTGTATATGTTTGATTATATTTTGAGCCTACTAGAGATCCGCTACCGGATGAACCATTAAAGGATAAGTAGCCTCTATTAGCCGAACTGAAAGTTGTTCCAGTTAAACTTGTTGCATTATTTGCATTCGAACTGAGATCTGTCCAGGTTGTACCTGAACCAGGATAACTGGCTACATTACCTGCATCTAAATACAATAAAAGGTTCGTAGATATTATTCTACCGGATTCTGAGCCTCTACCAAAGCCATATGTAGCCGAAGATAAAGACGCTATCGGCATGAACTATTATTATTCGGATTTTTTGGATGTAATATTTTAAAATTATATTTTAATTTTTTTGAAAGCCTTGCCTACCTTATTAATTGTATCCTTTGCACCTTTCTCGACTGTTTTACCAGTATTAACAATTACATTCTCAGCTTTCTTTTCAGTTGCAACAACTGTATTCGCAACAGTTGTCGCATCCTTCTGTATTTGCCGTGTATCCACCGTTACACTGACATCAGCTTCCACGCCAATTATAGCTGCTACATCGCCAGAAACACCAACTGTCGCTTTACCTTTATCAAAAGTCGCTGTTGCAGATCCACCAGCCTCTAAATGTTCTCCAATACTGACACCTGCACTGGCGGTGGCACTGGCTTCACGGAGCTTCACTGTTCCTTCAGCATCAACACCTACAGCATTTCCTATAGAAGCGGAAGCACCAGCATCAATACCTTTTTGCCCTGCACTGAAGTGACCTTCGACCTCTGTACCAGTCTTCGCATAAGCATCAATAGAGGCTGAAGTGCCAACTCCAGCATAACCTACTTCCGCAGACGCACCAACATGTACTTCGGTTGTATCAGAATAACCAGCTGCAATATATACATTATTGCCATCGAGACCAGCAGAAAAGCTGGCTTCAGTACCTGTTTTAAAACTGGCTTCGACACCAACAGAGGCGTAATCATTTCCTACCGAAGCACCAGCAGAGGCAGTTATGGTGTTTTCATAGTTGATTGCCACTGAATCTTTAGTAACAGTTGCACTAGCGTCTTGATTGACAGACCCGGAAGCTGAGGCGGAAGACATAATATTTCTAATAGATAAGTAATATTAATTTAAGAATATAATATCTCATATTATAAAAATTTGATTATTTTTTTTGCATTAATGAATAAAATACATAAAATATGGATGAATTAACAAATAAAATATGTAATTTAGCAACAGAATTAGAATCAGTTAAACTTTCTGAAGTTATACCTGATACAGATTCCAAGAGCGGATTAGAGAAGATAGAAATTAAGCCAATAATAAATGAAATTGTAAAACCTATTGAGTCGGTAGAAACAGAAAAGATTGATTTAGAACTTCTAAAAGAAGTTTTTACAAATAAGGATGCACAACGTGGTCTTATTGCTTTATATTCAGAAAGTCAATCAGAATGTATTAGAAATGGTAAATGTGGAATGGAAATAGGTATGGCTAGAGAAAAAGATCAAACTGCTGTCCTAAAACATTTCCTTGGTGAAAAAATTAATTTGGATATAGATAATACATTAACTGAAGATTTTATTATTGGAAAATCAAAGATATCTTCAAAACATTCAAGTGGAAAAATCGGAAAATCGATAAAAGCAAAATGGACTTCTGCAGATATTTCAGTAAAAGAAGCAATAGAATCTTTAATTAATGCACCTGATTCTTATTATCCTAATCTCCTAATTACTTATATTGATACTAGTAAAAACGAAATTAATATTATTTGTATTTCATCACAAAAAAATAAAGATGTTATTAAAGGGCAAAAGGAAGAAGCTTTTACTGTGCCAAAAGGAAATTCAAGAGGTATAGAATATTCAAAAAAAGCAATGGTTGAACTCTTGAAAGATCCAGTATTTAAAATTACAATCGAAAATGCTAAACTGGCAGGCGAATTAAATGCAATTGAAAGAAGAATTGAGAAATTAAAAAGTATAGGTATTAATCCTAATCCTTAATAGAAGATAGAATATTTTCAACCTTTTTTGCAATTAAATATCCCAGTAAAGGAGGAACTGCATTACCAATAGGTTTATAGGCTTTACTACTTAATTTATTCGGTTCGGTTAGAATACAAGATGGTGGAAATGTTTGAATAAGAGCTGCTTCACGAACAGATAACCTACGTTCTAGTAATGTATTCTCATTATTTTTTCCATTAGTAATTCTACGAAATTCAATATTACCATGATGTTCAGCTCTCATAGTAGGTGCAAATTCATTTAAACCAACTTCTTTTTGCCCTTGCCCTTTTTCAAGTCTTGCAGCTTTAGAATATACTTTTTGGGCTGGATCGCTAGTAATATCTGGTTCTTGAAGATGTTTGAAATATGAACCAATTGTACAATTTATTTTATTTTCATTTATAATATTCCAATTATCTTTTAGTTTCAAATATTTATCTGAACGAATACCCATAATAATAACTCGCCATCTTGTTTGTGGAATTCCGAATTCTTCACATTTTATAAGTTGATATTTGACTTCATAGCCAACCTCTGAGAAATCCTTAATAATTGTCTTAATAGGTTCTCCAGGCATAGTTAATAATCCATTAACATTCTCAGCTACAAAGATTAATGGTTTAACTTTTTTAACAACTTCAACAAATGACTGATATAATGTTCCACGACTTGAATCAAATCCTTTTCTTTTCCCAGCATGACTAAAATCTTGACAAGGAAATCCTCCCGTTATAATATCTGCATCTGGAAAAGTATAATTTTCCTTTATAAGATCACGAATATCTTTTAAATGATAATTATGATTCCATTTATTCAATTCCGCTATTCTTTTAGCTTCAGGTAGAATGTCATTTTGAAATACTATTTCGAATGGTAATCGTTTCAGTTTAACAAAATCTAGTATTTCAGAATTACCTTCGATATAATCTTCTTTTATACTATTTTTATGCACTACAACTTGTTCAGCGAATCCTACATCCATTCCTCCCATACCTGTAAATAATGAGATAAGTTTATATTTATTTGTTTCGGATTTTGATGGAGATTCTATATTATTATTAGTTTGTTCTTCAGTCTTCGATGTATGAATAATTGTATTTTCGGATGACGATTCAATTAAGAGAGCCTCAATTTCATTCTTTTTTTTACCGCTATATCCTTTGATACCTTTTTCTTTACATAAAATAATTAATTCTTCTCGGGTTTTTTTTGCAGTTGGTTGTACTAACATTTGGTCTGACTGCATATCTGTTGATATTTTTGAGTCAATTTTTGATTGTATTTCTCCAATAAATTCATTTCTCTTACAAATGTTATTTGTTATATGATCTTTATAAAAAACTTTCTTGAAAAAGTTCTTATTGCAAACTTCACAAATATAATTTACCATTTATCTATATGTTAAATTTTATAAATACTTTAAACATTATAACCCATATGTCGCCTTATTTGCGTCATAGTTATTGAGAACTTCAGCAGCGCTCAATGCTCTGCCGATATAGAGACGAACTATACCCATATTTCCTTCAAACTGTTGCGCATACTCATTTCCATTATAATTGCCGAGATAGAGTGGATTTGTACTATTTTTTATACTTGTAAGTGAATGATTGCTTGTTCCCACAAGGACACCATTCTTATATGTTGAGAGTGTTCCCGTTAAAGAGGCACCAGGTACGAAAACACCAACTATTTGATACCAGACTCCAGTAGTTACTGATGTTGATGGTGAAGTTATAGCATTTGAACCATTACCTACCTCCATATAAGTTGTATTCGAGACTGAGTTTGTTCGCAATCCATAAGACCAATCTATAGCTCCACCACCATTATTTGCTTTTGAAATATATGTTCTTGTCTTACCTGCAATCACCGTATAACGAATCCAGGCTTCTAAAGTGAAACTACCAGATCCAGGCTCTAAAGCAGCATTATCTGCCACTGACACCTGCGAAGTAGATCCATCGAAGTTAAAATAAGGGCTTGTATAGTTGATTGCGGTCATTGTTCCATTTAAACCGCCCCCTATTAAATTTGTAAGGGTTGTTCCTGTACCTGGATAAGAAGCTGTATCTGTTGGATCATAATAAAGCGCAAGACTGGTTGTAGTTACAAGATATCCACCTTTAGTTGCGTTGAAATTTGTTAGAATATCTGCAGCACTCAAAGCAGTATTATAGACACGAGCTTGTGCAATGCGACCAGTCCAGAATGATACTGGTGATCCACCGCTGACATGTGAGCCAATTCTCAGAGTTTCACCTCCAGTAAAGCTCTGTGTAACGGAAGTATTTTGATTCACTTGAGTGCCATTTATGTATAATGTCATTGTATTTGTTGAATCATTGAATGTCAAAGCAACATGTTTCCATACATTTATTGGGAAACTAGCACTACTAACTAATGTATAATTACCTCCGAGACCACCATATAAAGTACCTGAGGAAACCCAGAATACATTATTTGCTGAACTTATAATATTGTGACTAGATGATACGTTCGTTGCATAGACCCAGGCTTCCAAAGTGTAATTTGTACCTGAACTCAAGGGTGTTCCAATAGGAACTACAGTGCTTGTTCCATTGAAAACAATTGATCCACCGTTAGAACTATTAAATGATCCACTTGTAATTGTATATCCTGTATTGTCTATTAGGTTAGTCCATGTTGTTCCTGATCCAGGATAAGATGATGTATTTCCTGCTTGTACATTTACTAGTAGGCCTGTAGAGACAATATTTGGGAATCTTGAACTCAAATATAGATAATTTTGTAGAACTTCCAAGGTTGTTAGTTTTCGATCATACAAAAATAGGTTGGCTACATAGCCAAACGGTTGGCTACCAAGCCCTCCCCACAAATTATGTCTATTTCCACCTGCACCTGCTGCTGCTGTGCCAACTTGAGTTCCATTGATATAAAAAATACTGGATGATGAATCGCCCACAACTGTATATTGTACCCAAGTATCCTCGATTAATGTTACGTCATAACCGCTATCTCTAAATGCAGTTGTATCATTATCATAAAACCCGAGATTATCAGTTCCTACTTGTACTAATAATGGATGATCATTTGGACTACATCTATATAAAGTTCTCCAATCACTAGAACTTGTGATGATACGACCCCAACACACATAAGTGTAACCAGTTGTGGGTAGAATAGGACCTGTTCCACTAACTGCAATATATTTAGTGGTTGTAGTACAATCGAATGTTTTTACACCATATAGTGACAGATATACTGCACCACCAGTTAAAGTATGAGTATAGCCTCCAGTAATATCAGTTATAGAGGTACCTGTACCAGGATAGGAGGCGACATTATATGCATCAAGTTGTATTATTAAGCCGGATGAGACAAGTGCAAACGGGATAAATGGACTTGCTTTACCGTAACCGTATGTACCAGGTAATGTACCTATAGTAGGCATTCTTACTATTTATTTAATTTGTTTTCGATAAGTAAATGCCGATTGCAACATCAATGTCGGCCATATATGGATATGGCCGACCTTTAAGGCCAACAATAGAATTTAATTATCCTGATTTTTCATCTACGACGGGTTTATCATTAGTGAGTACTGAGGGAGTTGTGGCGAATGCTTTGTATATTACTACTAATACTAATAGTCAAGTTGGAAATGTCTATCGTTCTACGGCAATCCGTTATAATAGAAGTTTTTCCTTTGAGTGGAATTTTGAATGTTCTAATGGATCATTACCAAATCCAGCAGATGGCTTTTGTCTTCAATGGACAACGACCAATAATACGAATGGAGGTGTAGGTGGAGGTGTAGGGTTTATCACTGCTGCAAGTAATGCTTTATTATTCAAAACATTTACAAATAATACATTCGAATGGTATAAAAATAATGTTTTACAAACAACGCAAACGGGACAGAACTTTTATAGAAATCTATTTTATTGGGCTGATTACAATCATTCGACATCAACAATGAGAATTTATTTTTCCACGACGAATTCCAAACCGGCCTCGGCAAATTTCACTTTAACGAATTTCACATTTGATGCAACGAACTATTATATTGGTTTCGGTGCAGCAACAGGTGGAGCCAATGAAAATCATATTCTTCGATCAATGAAATTGAGTTTTAATTGATTGGGTGTATATTATGCAGGAAAATTGATTTAATGTTTTAAAGCCTCTTATAAAAATAAATAAAATGAATACCAAAGCAATTAAATTAGAAATTATTAATAAAGTTAAAAGTACAATTATATATCCTTTGACAAATGATGAGATTGAAGCTATTATTTATCATTTGATTAAAGCAAAAAGTCTTGTTGGTCACTATGAAACTAGTTTCAAATGTCAATATGATTATCTTGCTTTTATACGAAAAAATAAATTATTTAAAAAAAATACATTACTTGCATTGCAAATTTTAAACAGATTTGCACGTGATCACGGGATTCGTTTTCAAGATGCTGAAACTGTATTTAATGAAATTATTAATTAATGAAACCTATCATATAAATACAATTTTTCTTTATCCCAAATTTCATATGTATATCTTTTCTTAAATATAGATTGATTATTCTCATATATTTCTTTTTCTCTAATTAATGAAGATGGTAGTATATTGTGATTTTCTTTTTTACAATAATAACTTTTCCAAAGACCTTCTTTTTTACCAAGAATATATTGACCTTCTTCATCAATAGTACCATCATCATGATAACTTCTCCAAATTCCTTCTTCTTTACCAAGAACATAATGACCTTCTAAACTAATAATACGATCACCCTTATAAAAATGTCTCCATATACCTTCTTTTTTTCCAAGAATATATTGACCTTCTGCATTGATAGTACCATCTTCATAATAATGTCTCCAAATACCTTCTTCTTTATCAAGAACATATTCACCCTTTCGATATAGATATCTTATTTCCGAAAGGGTACTCTTAATACAAGAACCTTCTTCATCATAAATTGGATTACTTACACTATGATAACGATAATCCCAATATGGACCATGTTTTAAATCATTACTATATGTTACTTCCTGAGATAGTCGATGGTTATTGCATTGACAATATAATTTCCATACTCCTTCCTTTTTTCCATTTATAAGCTTACCTATACCATAACTTCCAGGCCAATCATTTATTCTATGTAATACATAATTATAACTATTTGTTAAATGAAATTGGTTTTCATCTTTTGACAAATCAACTTCTTGAAATAATATATCAAGTGTAAGTTCTTCAGTCATTTTAATAAATATTTAAAATTTAGACAAATAATCAAATTTTTTATTCGAGCCAAAAATTTGATTATTTTTGCGCCAATCAAATAGTTATGGCGACTAGAATTATTTATGACAGGGCTCTGCTCGATGAGATCCTTTTAAGAGATGGAGCAACTCTTATTGGATCCTATGAGAAGTTAAACTCTGAGGTTATTATTAATTTCAAATGTAAATGTGGGAATGAACATCAAAAAGGATTCAGAACATGTTTTACTAATGGTGGTTTATTTTGTAAAACATGTGTAGAAAATAATAGACAAAATAAAAGAAAGAATACAAATCTTATAAAATATGGAGTCGAAAATTGCTTACAATCTAAGGAAATTCAAGAAAAAGCAAAACTAACAAATTTGCGAAAGCTTGGTGTTCAATTTCCAAGTCAAAGTAAAGTTGTTTTAGATAAAAGAGTTAAAACATATTTAGAAAAATATGGAGTTGAAAATCCTTTACAATCAGAAGAAATTAGGGATAAATCTAAGCAAACAAATCTTAGAAAATATGGTGTTAAAAATCCTTTACAATCTAATGAAATTAAAGACAAAATAAAAAAAACAAATCTTATGAAATTTGGTGTAAAAAATCCTGGTCAAGCAAATGAAATAAAAGAAAAAATTAAAAAAACAAATTTAGAAAGATATGGTATTGAAAATGGACATTCAAATAATATTAAAGATAAAATTAAAAAGACAAATCTTGAAAAATATGGTGTTGAATTTCCATTTCAAAGTATTCAAGTAAAAGATAAAATTAGAGTAACTAATATCTTAAGATATGGTACTGAAAATCCATTTGCATCGGATACAATCAAAAGCAGAATAAAAAAAACAAATCTTGAAAAATATGGTGTTGAATATCCAAGTCAAAATGAAGAAATCTTCGCCAAAGCCCAAAAGAACGCAAAGAAATTCAAAGACTTCACAATGCCTTCAGGTGCCATAAGAAAAGTCCAAGGATATGAACCCTTCGCCCTAAGAGATCTTCTTGCAGCAGGTATAACTGAAGACCAAATAAAAACAGAGAGGAAAGAAGTTCCTCGGATCAAATATTCAGTCGAAGAAAAAGATCGCTACTACTTCCCCGATATCTTCATCCCTCATCAGAATCGACTGATAGAGGTGAAAAGTACATGGACCTATAAATGTAAAACAGACTTCGTAAAGCAAAAAGGAGAAGCTGCAAAGGCTGCTGGCTACAATTACGAATTATGGATCTATGATGGCAAGGGGAATCGAGTGACTTGTGAAAATGAAGAAAAAAAACCTACAAATGAAATTATTAAGCCCAATTTACAATAACGTATGTGCTAAGAGGATCAACATTAATTAGTGAATCAGGAAATCTTTTTTCCAATTCACTAATAATTTGAGGAATATATGATTCTCGAGGAAGTTCGAGATGACGACTTGATAGCCTCAAAATATTTTTGAAATGGAATACTAATTGTCTTTGTTCAGGGGACACCAAATAAATTACACCAATCGTTTTTTTACTTGTAACAATCGCTTTATTAATAATTTGTTGGCTAATGTAATCTACAATTTCTTTCACATATAAATTTGCCTCGTCTTTATAATGCTCATCATGCAAATTATGCAAACGATCTTTTGTATAAGGGAAATTCATTTGACTTTTAAAAATAAAAATAACGTATCTTAATATCAATTTTTAAATTAATGTAGCTGGATCCATGTTTTTCCATCAATACCAATAACCTTATTTCCTACATGTAGGTGATCAGGATTTCCATGACGAGGGAAATATGTCATAACTTGCGGTTGAACACTAGTTGATGCAGCCATGAGACGTCCAGCTTCATAAATATGTTTTGCGTATTCGACACTAACAGCCTGTCCATTATTAGGATGGCCAGGAATAGAACAGTAGTAAGGCAAATGCGGATTAGGATTACTCATTCTCTGAAATGTTTTTAGTCCCTTGAAATCGCATAAAAAAAATCAATTTTTTTACTTTATGCCTTTACAAGCCAAGTAGTACATTCGCAGCAACAACCGTTGCAGGAGTTGCTGCGAAATCATTATTAATCATATGCTCATTGTACATATCTTTCATACGTTGTAGGAAATGAGGGTACCATTTGGAATCCAATACGTCATGGCCAGGGAAATGAGTGAATCGTACAGTAAAAGGAATTACATTAATACGTTCCTTAATTGCAGGATCCATTTCACCAACGTTGGTAAATTTTGGCAAACTATTACACATAATATGGATATCACCAATAGGATTTACTGAATCATTCAAAACCTCTTTGAGATTCTCAAAATTAATTGCATCATCTTCTTCCCAACACATGGAGATGTTACGATTAACATATTTCTGCTTATGTGATTCCATATGGCTTTTACTAACTAGTAGTAGCGGTTCTGCTGATACAAATTCTGAACCATATGCTCCTTGTAGGAGCTGACACAGCTTACTTTTACCATTAGCACCGGTTCCATGCCAAATGTAAATCTTATTTTTACGATGAGACAAAGGTGCGCTCATCTGGCAAAATTGTTCTTGAACCCATTTGCACAACTCTGCATCAGGGAAAATCCGAGACAAGAATTCGTTAATTTCGTTTTGGATTGAATCGTTCATTATGTTATATGATTGTTCTTTTGAGGGGTTTAAAGCGTCAATTTTTCGGTAGAGGCTTTAAGTGGTTCCCCATGGTGCTTCTAAAATTGAATTTTTTTCTCGTTAATCACCTGACACCAACAAAAGCATGTCAAATTCTATTAAAGAATATGTTAAAGAAATACAAGATATCATTGAAGACCTCGAAATTACTGAGGGTGCTTCTTTAAAAATCTCAAATCTTCTCCAAAAAATTTATAATGCTGCTAATACTGTAAATTATTCTTACTCTCATTCCCGCCGAGATTATTCTGATGATGACACTGATGATGACACAGATTATGAATATTATAATCGCCAATATAGACTAGAAAAATTATTTGACAGTTTTTCTGAAAATGACATTATTACATGGGAAATGGTTCAAGCAAATCCTAACTATCCTTGGGATTATTTCTCTCTGTCTTCTAATAAAAATATTACAATTGAAATTATCCAATCACATCGAGATAAACCATGGAGTCATGTAGGTTTAAGTTATAATGAAAATATTACATGGGAATTTGTTCAAAATAACCCTTTAATAAATTGGGATTATGAAAATCTAAGTGCTAATAAAAGTATTACATGGGATATTGTAAAGGCTAATCCATATGAGCCATGGGATTATTATTGGCTGTCTCAAAATCCAAATATTACTATGTCTATTGTAAAAGCAAATCCTCAAATACCTTGGAATTATGATAGATTATCTTGGAATGATAGTATTACATGGGATGATGTATCATCTAATAATGATAAACCATGGAATTATGAAAGACTAAGTCATTATTCTTCAATTACTTGGAATATTGTTCAAGAAAATCCAGATAAACCTTGGGATTATGAAATGTTATCTTGTAATAAAAACATAACGTGGGATATAGTACAAACTAATCCCGATAAACCATGGTGTTTTAATTGTTTGAGCGAGAATCCCAATATTACTTGGGAAATTGTTCAAGCAAATCCTGATAAACCATGGCAGTATAATCGTTTATCTTCGAATAAAAATATTACATGGGATATTATTCGAGCAAATCCTGATAAATCATGGGACTATGCCGTTTTCCTATCAGAAAATCCAAATGTTACATGGGATATTGTTGAACGTAATATGGATTTTCTTCTAACAAAAATCCACTAAAAGTGTATTATAGTTATATTATTTTTGCTGCTCCTACTACAAAAAAATTTGAAAAATTGCACCTTTTATAAGAGTCAGCACACAACAAATGCCCAAAACTTCTAAATCTTCTGCTATGTATGAAGACGATGATGGGGAGATGCATCGGTTCCCTGATCTTAAAATGACAAAGTATTATGACGATGATGGTAATCCGTATTTGGACGACGATGAAGTCGATGCCATGTGCCACATGTTCCGCCGCTGGCTAATTGAACAGGGAGTTCTGAAGCCCACTGAAGGCGTCGGCAATCCTGAAATCATTAAGGAAGGCTGGATTGAATTCTATAAGATCACTGATATGGAAGAAATGTATTAAATTACTTTCATAATATAAACTATATATTTTTTTGTTTGAATTAATTAGAAACAAATGCCAAATAATAACATTCGTAAAACATCTTTTAGTAATACTATGAAATTAATTTATAATAATTCCAATCGGAATAATATTAAAAATTGGAAAAAAGTTCCAAGCTATGTTACCCATACTGCAAAGAGAAAAGCTGGTATTAGAAATTTAAGTCCCAATCAGGAATATATTAATACAATCAAAAAAATCAATCAGTTGCCCGGCGTAAAAACAGAAGAAGAATACCTTGCTAATATGGAAAAAAATATGGAGGAAGCACGTGAAGCAGTAGCAAGAGGAAATTTGTCGCAAGAAGATTTTAATAGTGTGAGAGAAAACATGATGAGTTCATGGAAAGCAAATATGGCAAAGGCTCAAAGACTGAGAAAGACCAAATTAAATAAACTTCAGGGTAATTTAAAAAGTCATAATACAAGAAGACTAAATGCACAGCGACTAAGTTCAAATTTCGCAAAGTTGGTCGCAAATGTTGAACTTAATAATACAAATACTAATGCAAACTATAAGAAAAAAGTAAGAAATACAATTAATAGAAATTTTAATAGTCGTAAAAATACTATGAGAAAAAAATATTTTAATGCAGAATTTGCGAAAATGTTTGAATAAAGCCGTTCAAAGCTATCTGAAATAAATTTTTGGATGTCTATATAAAAATTGATTATTATAATTTCATATAATTGCTATTATAATATTCAAATGAGACCAACATTTATTATGCGCTTTTATAATATCTATACCCCTATGTTGGGACGTTGGGCAATTTCCTACAATTATAAGGTTCAGAATTTCAAGATTGATAATGCTAATGTAGATCATTGCGGTTGCTGTGAAAATCGGCTAGAAGAAGCTGCTGCCGAGTCAAACAATGATGATGATCTCTGGCCTTTCTGTATGTAATTACTAAAAGTATAACTCCGACTAGATTTTTTATTTACTCTATAATATAATCTAATAGTTATATAATGTGTTATAGCCCAGAAACAAGTTTTGGAACATTTGTATTTGTTTTATTAATTTCTTTATATTTATGGACAAAAGGTAATAATGTGCAAAGAACTCTTGCAATAAGTTTATTATTTATTTCATTAATGCAATTACTAGAAGGATTTATTTGGTTTAATACTAATTGTACAGAAATTAATAAAAAATTAACATCTCTAATACCAGTATTATTATATCTGCAACCACTTATAGTGCTTGGTGCAGTATATTTTTTTAATACAGGATTTTTATCACCTTTGATCTATAAAAGTTTAATTGCAATTTGGTTCTTATCATTGCCATTGTTTATTAATTGGATGAAAGATGGAATGGGAAAATGCACAACTGTCGGTCCCAAAGGCCATTTAGCTTGGCCCTTCGCCAATTCTGATGATAATTCTCATGTGTTTGTATCTGGTCTTTATAATATTTTACTTGCTATAGGATTTATTACATTAAAAACAGAATGGTATGGATTCTTTTATGTAATTATGGCAGCAATTGGTCACATTGTAAGTCGAACCATTTATGGTCATTCTTGGGGATCAATTTGGTGTCATTTTGTTAATATTTTAGCCATAGGGGCCTTATTTATTTAATAAATTTTTCACATCCTGTTGCATGACGCAGAGTTAGAATCTTTGAACTTTTCCAATCTGTCCCCACAGCCTTTTCACTCATAATATAAATATCACCGCCATCTAGTGGTAGAATTATTCTATCACCAACGGGTTCTCCTCTTTGGAACCACTGGAAATGGAGCGGCAGTGCTGCACCCATACGAACACCAATTACTTTGCGTCGCTCGCTATCCCCATGAAATCCGATACCACATTTAGAATTATCATAATAGTAATTCCCTTCGATTTTGAGACCACTTGCTTTTGGACCAAAGAATTCTGGTAAGGCCTTATAAATAGCTGATGTCAATGGCAATTTATCAATATTGATAACACGACCTTGGCCTTCAGTGTAATTTGGTTCTTGATCAAACTTGTCGAAACAAAGATTCCATCGTGCATGTTTATTAACAACACGTCCATACATGAGAGCTTGTCTATCAAAATTTAGAACAGACTGTTCTGCGAAAAGTGCTTTGGCTCCATCAGGGCGCCCTAAAAGACTATTAACACCACCTTTAATGACAAGTACAGCAGCTTCAGCGGCTCCTTCAGGACCATCAAGAGAATTGTATTCACAGGGAATTCCTTTTGCTTGCAATTTGGTCTGAAACTCGATTAGTTCTTCACAGGTGAAACCTTCGCCAGCTTCAACACGCTCCCCTAATTGCTCCATACCAACATGATTCTCTGCACAATCTCCAAAAGTCAATGTAAAAGTACTTTTAGTAATATCCATATTTGTATAATGATAGGATTATGGATATTAATAGTATCAAATTTTTGGGTTAATGAGACTTGCAGCACTTTATATTTTTATTTAAAAACACCAGCAACCACTTTTAGAGACCTCTTCGACAGCTCTTGCTCTACTAGCAGCAGTCCATTCTTCCTTCATTTTTGCCTTAAAGTCTATGAAATCCATATCTGAATCCGGTTCATATTGATGCTGAGCACCATCGACATCTAGATAATCGAAATAATCATAATGACGGTTATCCCCTGCATTGTACATATAGCATTGGATTGTAATACATGTATATGAATTTGTTGGGAGATTTTTTAATTGATGTGTCTGATTTAATGTGGGCGTGATCCATGTAACCTGATCTTGTGTAAAAGACGCATTCGCAAATGGCGCAACACCATCTTTCTCCGCACATAAGAAAGGATAGAGACTGACATTAATTTCACCATTTAATACACGAATAATTGCACTAGCATTTGCATGACTATGTATAGGTGAATAATGACCAACAGGCCAGATTTCCATAACATATGGAATGCCTGGAGATTCACCATTATTCTGTCCTAATGTGATTCGTAAATAGGTTTCTGATAAATCGGGTTTATCAGGATTGAATTCACGACTTTTATCACGTAACTTGTTATAACACCACATACCAGGAGTGCGAATACTATATTCAATTGCTTGGACGAAATCAGGGAAATCTGGTGTATTCAATCTGAAATTTTTACCAGAAATACAATTATATAGTTTTTGACAAATAGGTGGCATATTTGCAAGTGGCATATATGCAGATGTCGCAATATCTTCAATTGTTAATTCATCTGTAGGCTTTATTACAAGAGGTATTTTCATTGTAATAGGATCTTTTAAGATACGAATTAATGAAATCGCTTCAGTCTCATAAACGATCGTTGTTAATGACTCTAAAAATTCTTTCGGCTCAGAGGCATCAGCAGGATATTTATAAGAATAAATAGCAGTTTCTAGACGAGCTTCGCCGACCCCTGCGTATATTTGTCGGTTTTGTGAATCAAGACTTATCCAGTAATAGGCACCTGCATGTGTTGAAAGACCTGATTTATTTGTTGGATCAATTAGAGGTTTAAGACTCTCAATTTCATTAATCAAAATATTCTCAGATATGAATTCCACTTTTAGACCATTTGTTTGATCAGCATTTAGTAGCCGGATTATACATGGATTCTCGCCTGCAACATAATTAAAAATAAAGACACCTTGACCTGGTATCGGAAGCGATGAAGACTTTTCATCTAAGTTGATGGATCGGACGATAGACATTCTAATACCATGCTAGCGCATAATTCTTGGCAATTTAATTACACTCATCCAAACAATGCATCCATAATGCATGGAATCTCTCCTCCAAACCATTATAAATGAATCGTAGATCATCGAGCTGAATTCCTTTCTGAGTTCCATCACAATTAAAATAGTTTTCAAACCATTCAGCAGCATGTTTCATTCCTTGTCTCATGGCTTCAGGCTCTTCAGTTGAATCAGACTCCATGTAGATTTTAATCTGATTCAAAATATCGGAGAAAAGAATAAGTTCCACTCCTGCAGTACCCATCTTATCCAAATATTCAATAACTAGTGAAAAAATATCCGCCTGACCTTTAATGAATTTCTTATCAGGATTTACAAAAAGTTCCTTCATGAAAGCTTCTTCAGAGGCCATTATTATTTTATATTAATACTATAATAATAGACTTTTAGATACTTTATTGTACTGGCGTTTTATTTTTTTGTGGAATTTCTTTTAGCGAAACGAAGAGTGGGTCTTGCAACAGGTTCTTCAATAGGAGCTACCGCAACCGCAGGAACATACTCCAAAGCTCCTGCAGCCAACATCTTCCGTCTATTATTGAAATAATCCTGGAGCTTCATTGGAAGATCATTTATTAATGTCATTAATTGATAATCTTTATGACTGACGAGAATTCCTGTCACTACACTTACAGAACCATCATCCAATGTAGTCTGTACTTCGATAACCACTAAGGCTCTAGGAATTAATTTACGAACCTGATAGACTTCTGGTAATAATAACTTAATGTCTCTTGTAGTCAATGCCTCTGACTCTGAGTTAGCCTTAACGAAATATACAGGAACTTCCTTCAAGCCAACGAATTTCCTCAGAGATTCAACAGAAATTTCTTGAATTCCTGTATTAGCAAAGAGGGTGCTTTTAGGAAGACCTTCAGGAGGGATATATAGAGACCATTCAGTAACTTCATCAGAAATCCGTAACTTCGACAGTAAATCTTCATTCAAAGCATACATATGTTCTCCACGTTTAACTTCTGGAAGAACACCTTGCTGTCCGATGGAAATTTCATCAGAATTTTCAGGAAGTTCTTTAGGAGCAATAATTTCTTCGTAGTACTTCGGTACTTCATGAACCTCCTTGGCCCAATCGAGTCGCAAAAGTTCGAGCCAAGAGTGCGAAGACTCTGGAAGAATCCATTTGTCTTCGATACGAATCGCTGATTTCAAATTCACTGTCGTTTTGACAGACCCATTTAATAGTTCCTGACGGCGAGCTTTGAACATAATTAATTCGTCGATCAACTTCATGATAAATACATCTTTGGTTTTTACTTCAATAACTTGATTAGGAGTTCTATCAGGAATATGAATCTTACATGATTTGGTGCCTTCGGTGTCACTTTCTACCCACATACATGCATCGGAACATTTACCAGGATTTGTAATGCGACGACAATCCTTTCTCTTAATGAAAGGTCTCGCAGGAATATAATCTTCAGACTCTACAAACCATTTCGACAGAATATCATATAAAAGTAACATCAAACGCTTTCGCTTTTCATATATTGGTAAATCCCTCGCAAATATTACATGTTCAATATCAGTTCTGAAATCTTCTGTCGAATCGGATGAGGCTAGCCAATTAGCAACAGAGAGACGGAAATGTTGGTAGAGTTCTTCCAGTTGTTGTCTGCTGATTGTTGCAAGATCTTCAGGGAGACTTTCTTGACCCTGAGTGGCCCGTGCGCATTCTTCGTCGGCATCATCTGTAAAGAAAATTCCTCTATTATATTCGTATTCAGGATATAATCCAGTCTTCGTCATAGATTGCACTGTTTCAGAGAGACTTGTAAGCATTCCTCTTGCAGGGACAATTGCTCCATTCGCCAATCTCATTGCTCTCAAAGTCTTCTGTCCTTCGATCTTTATGAAACCTTCAATCTTATATCCATTATATTTCTCTAATAGAGGTGCTAATTGATTATTGTAGAAATTCATTACTATATCTGCACTACTTACCAAACTCTGAATACTTGTCCAGTCGAAATATGTATATAAATCAATCGGCATATATCCATCATCAGCTACAGGTAAGGGAATCAATTTACCTGAGCCAGTGAAGAGTGTTACACCAACAATATGATTGTAAATATCACGAACAACTCCATTTACGTATTGTCTTAATGGACTACTTATAAGTTCAGATAATGTTATTAGTTCATCAGTTTTGACAGAAGATGACGAGGTGTAAATCGCTTTTCCAACGTATTCACAGTTCCGTTTAAATTCATTGATTTTATCTATGACGATTTGTGGAGGTGCAATTGTAGCACGTTGTTCCGCTGTAATATCTGCATCCACATTGAATTTCAAATAATAGTTGAAATTATTTTTGTATTCGTAATAGAAGAGTGCTTCGTAGATATTACCTTTATCACGTAAAATAAATGCAAAGTCACAGCCTGTATGAATATTTGGATTGTAACCGAAAGGAGGACAGATCAATTTAGGAGGAGTTTCTAAATCAAGCGAATCATATTCAATAACAATTAATATTAATCCATTATGGGTTATTATACCTTTATATGCAAGTATAGGGGCAAAAATACGATATTCTTTGTAAGTATTTTTAGCACTAATATATTGTCTAAATGCATTATATGACATATATGCCCGTCTCAACTCGAATGTATTCTTTTCATTTGGGGTTATATTGAGATTTGTGTATGCCCAGTTTTCAAGTTCATTAGGAGTAGGACGAGGATCACAAGGATTATAGAATTCATGTAAGAGATTACCATAATTGGCACTAATGAAAATATGAGGAGTGATTTGCTCTAGGAAAATGTTACGAACATCATCAATAGTATTTAATTTTAGATAAGGAGCTAATACACCGAAGAAGCCATTTTCGTCTTTGCTGCGACCACCGTGAATGCCCATTCTCAAAAATCCTTTTGAGTCCTTTCCTGTACGTAATTCTTGTTTGATGGCACGTTTGACTAAACTGATGGAGTTTTGTTGGAAATATTTATCAAGACCTGTTCCCAGGAGACCAATTTTTCCGGGTTTAAGAGGATGTTTATTGGCATCTGAAATATATTCCTGTGAAAGTCTTGCAAGAACGATTTCATAATTGATAATATCTTCGAGATCTGGTCCAGCATCTTCGACTTGTTCAGGAATATTTTCAACATTGTAACCTTTTAATTGTCCTTTTTTGGCGAGAGCTAGGAAGGGAGCAAAAGGTTTATCTGTAATAGAATAATGTTGGATTTTACCGAAGCAGCAAGGTAATTCGAAATTATCAGGATGTGTTGTAGGGGAAATGAAGCCAATATAATTGGTGACTTTTGATGGATCTGCTTTATTAGCGGATGCTCTTCTCAAGACAGTGTAACCAATTTTACCTGAAGCGGGATCAGTGATTTCTAGACCACCACAGAAAGGACAACTATCTTTGGGTTTGGGAGATTTATCAGCTGGTTCGTAGTTTTTACGCCACTTAGTTGCGGCAAAATCTGCAGGGCGAACCATAATTCTGTCTTTTATACAAAATAGTTCGGGACATAAATAATAATTGGCTGATAGGGGATTAGTTCCATAACGCATAACTGTAACAACTTCACCAATAGCTGCAGGTTCTTTTTCGCCGGCTCTCAAAGGATACTCAATAAAAGTAATTCCTTGATCATTTTCATACTCCTTTAACATACGTTTGTATTCTGCTTCAGTGAGAACGATAGGTTGTCTATCAGTAGGTTGGCATTTACGAGCATATACTTTTTCACCTTTGATTTTGGGTTGGAACTCGAAGAGTCTATTATCGAGGCGTTTGAGTTGTTTGATATAATACAAGCTCGCAACTAATTCAGAATCTTCATCGGCTTTGAAGACACGTTTAACACCTCCTGTTTGGCTTCGAGTGCCACCTTCGAAGTTGTTGTCGAAGAAGAAGTTCTGGGCTGCTGGTTTTTTTGGTGGAGCTACAGGAACTTCTGCAGAAGCCGCCACTTCTTCATCTTCATCATCGAAGAAAAAGTCGAAGGCTTTGTTGGGAACCGTTTTCACAATTTTATTTACTAACTCAGAGTCATCGAAGTCTTCGAAATCACCTTCTTCCTCTTCCTTTTCCTCTTTCTTCTTAATTTCCTGAACAACTGGTTCTAATTCTTTAATTACCTCCCCAACACCTTCGCCAATATCAGTTTGAATATCAGATGTCAAATATAATGAAAGAATTGTATAAATTCTAGTCAAATCATATATAGATTCACAACGACTAATTCTAATAGTATAGACAGGATGTGTTCCGAAGATTGCAATATCAACTCCAGGATTATTCTTTTTGATGAAAGAACTCAATTCAGGAACACTAGGATCATATAATTGAGAATCCAATAGGAATTCCATAATTTTTCTTTTAGTTTCATCATGAGTAATCTTAAATTCCGTCGAAACAATATTTATTAGTTCCTGTCGAATATGTCCATCGCTTGATGGGAATCTTTCGAGATTTTGTCTAATACAAGTATAAATATTGGAATCGGCGAAGAAGTCATTGACGGCTTTGTAACGAAGAAGAATAATTGGTTTTATATCCGTATAATAATTTGGAATTTCTTGTAGGAAGTAATTGAAATATGACAGACGTTTCTGTAGGATTTTTTTGGTTAGATGTGAATCTTCGCTTTCAAGTCGAAGACCAAGAGTAAGACTGACTTCATCTAAGAGGATGTCTTTACCTTGAAGATGTGTTCCTTCCACTGCCTCAAACATAACTTGATCGTAATCCTGAAGATCACCCAGAGGATCAATACCATTTTTGTGTTGTTTTGATGGAATTAGTGTCGAAAATGCGCTACCATCATCGAAGACTTGTACAGTGGTATAGAGGGGTAGAGCACCGGTTTCGGGGCTTCTAGTGAGAATTTTCATGAACAGATAATCTCTTTCGGGATCTGGACTGATTTCATCTTTCCATTGAAGAAGTAAATTAGGATCAGCGATATCGGGTATGGGTATGAGACCTTTTACATGAATCATTGTGACTGGTTCATCGAGAACAGGTAGAAGACGCACGAAAGGCCGACGAGAATTTACATCGATATCAAAGAAGAGTTCTTCGACGGAACGGAAAGGTATGGAGATTTCAGAGGTTTCAGCAGAGGTTGAATAGGGATTATAATCGAATTTCAGTTTGAGTCCGAGAATATTTTCTATTTTCATTTGAACGGAAGGTTCATCATTTTCGAGAATATTTTGTATGCTTTCAAGCATTTTTTGTGAAGCATGAGCGAACTTTAAAAGTAAATCTGCGTTGGCAATATCGGCTGTTGTGATTTCATATTCATCTGCACGCAGTGCCGGAAAATACATATGAAATCTTCCATGCCAGTCTCTTTCAGGTATTGCAGTACCTTCAGGAAGTCCGAAGATGGCAAACATATCGGTTGCACAAAAAGCATAGAAGGTAGGTACTGTTCCATCACCAGTAAGGATGTAATTCTTCTCTAAAGTTTCTCTTCCACGATCTTCACGAATAACGGATTTAGGATTACCTGAAGAATCAACGAATTGTCTATCGAGAGGAGACTTCTGTTTAGCAGCAATTAATGGTGATCTGAGAACAACGAAGTCAGAATCAGAACCTGAGTTATTTAGATAGACATTATCAGCACCGATATAAAAGTCATTTTCAGTTTCTGTCGGTTGTCTAAAGGATGTTCCAAGGAAAACTTGTCGAGGAATCCATGATGGATCTTTCATGGCATCATATAAATGTAATTTAATTTCATCGATTGTTGTGAAGGGAAAAGCATTTTCATACATAACTGTTTTAAATTGTCCTGTTTCGAAGGACCAACATTTAATAGTTACTGTAAAAGGTTCTAATGTTGATAATTTTTCAACACCCTGCAGAACCTTCAAAAAATTCTTTTTGGGTTCGTCCATTCTGTTCTCTCTATGTGTATTTGTTCTTATTGTATCACAACACAAATACAAATTCACATATATATTATAAAATTAATTTACATCTTAAAAATATTACCGATTTGGAAGATGTTATTGCTACCATTACTATTAGCAGCAGCTTTTGAGCCTTCATCACGTGCCGGGTCATATTTAGGTTGATCAGTGATACTAACACCACAATATGCTACGGGATGAGCTTTGAAGTCTTGATGTTCATATAGACCAAGAGCTTCGGCTTCACGTAAAAGCCATCCAAAGTTATTCCAGAATTCTGGTTCATGACCGATACTTTTAGTGATGGTATGAGCGAGCTCATGAATACCAACGAACATCATAACGGATTCACTTACGAGACTTTCATCAGGTCCATTACGTTGTCTAAGACACAGATGTATTTGTTCTCCTTTATTGACGGAGTAGCTGGTATGAGCAGCATCAGGGGTAGCTTCAAGGAATCTTTCAGGATCTGCTCGGAAGTTTTGTTGCATTCTTTGAACTTGTGGCTTGCTTGGGTATTTAGCGACGAGCTGGTCGCATAATTTACCAAGACGGATTCGGACTTTGGCTAGTAAATCAGCTGCTTCTTGTTTATCAGGTAAATCTCTAACCATATATGTACGGCCATCAACACGAGATTTAACTTCAACTAAAGGGTATTTTCCAGTAAAAATAGATGTTATCCATGATCCTAATCCACTCATTTTCCTTCTAATTGATCTAATAGAATCATGATAGAGTCAATTACTATTGGTCCTGAGCCGGGTGCTAGTAAGTATTTTTCACAACAGTTAAATGAATTATTTACATTTAATAATACAAGATTAAATCAAATATTTGAATTGATTCAATATAGCACTACTTATTCAATTAGTACAATTATTCTTGGTTTAGGGATGAATATTACTTTTCCAGCTTATAATGATACAATAAGTACTTGGCGTTTATTTGGTGAAATTATAATTGAATTAATTGTTTTAACTATTGCAGTTTTTTATATAAGGAAATTAAATCAACTTATTCCCTTTTTATTCCATGTAAATGATGGAATATCATCATATAAACCATATTTAACAACTGAATATCAGGGAGAGATAGCATTATCAATAATTTTTGTTGGTGTTCAATTTAGATTAGTTCGCAAGTTGGCTTTATTTGCAAAAAGACTATCTCAATATCTTTTGAAAGAATCCGAGCACAAAAATGCAATTAAAAAAGATTTAGATGCAGTTCATAAGATATTATAATATATTACAAAGTAAATATAAATGAATTAAAATTAATTATATTAATATTAATTTAATTTATATAATTTTCTAAAAACAAACCTTTATAATTACATTTAGTTGATTTCAAGAGGTCTGCGATTGAAGTCGGGTTCGATAGTGGAGTTATTGAAAACGCTAACGGGGACTTGAGGGTTGGGGGGTTCAGAGCGGAGCTGGAGGTTGGCATTCTTCATGCTCTGGCCGACGGTATTGATACCGATGAGCGCACCAGCTGAGAGGAAATTAACGCCTTTGAGGGAGCCAGGGCCGAGGGGGTTCTGTTGTGCCCAGACAGAGTTGGCATCACGGGGGAGGAGTTCAGATGCACTGAGCTGGTCACGGGGGTAGCAACCAGCCGGGGCGGAAGCATCACCGAAATCAGCAGGACCAGACTCAAAGCCTTCAGATGCAGATGCAGAAGCCTTCTTCTCAACGGTACCAGTAGCACCAGGGACTAAATTTTGGATAGCCTGGATTGCACCATCAATCTGATTCTGGGTAGGAGGCATGGCCCCAGGTGTGGGCTTTTCAGCAGCCATACCATTAGGGTTCATAGGGACATCAGCGTAACCCTCACGACCCATACCGAGCATACCGGGATTGATCAAATAAATTGCAATTAGGACTAATGCCGCTAAACCGACGAACATAAGAATAGAATCAGTCTTCATTGTCTCTGTTGTAATATGAGCGGATTTTTGAAACGGTAAAATTGCATTAACGCAATTAGTTCGATTCAACATCAGATTCACTATCGCTGTCATCGGAGTCAATTAGCTCGTCATCAATCTTGCCGTATTTAGAAATATATTTAGCCAATGCTTTTTCAGCCTTATATTTAGCAAGACGGGCTTTCAGTTTAGCTTTATGAAGAATTTGAATATCACGATCCTGTTCCGTTGAATTCAGCCGGAGAAAATCATCACCTGTGGCTGAATTGACAATGGGACAAGACCGTGATACATCAATCTCTTCTAGGATTTCCTCTTCCTCCTCAGATCCTATATCCAATTCATCAAAATCAATCTTTATTTCTTCAGCATGTACTGTCCAAATAATAGTAAATGTATTACCAATAATATTAATTTTTGATGGCATCAAAGTAAAAATATATTCATCATCTGGGTTCGTCTCAGTAGTTAAGTTGTATGTATGTGTAGTGACTTTAATAAGTTGTGCCGGTGTATAGGGTTTAGCGAATCTGGATGCATGAACTTTCAAGAATGCTAAATACATATCATTTAGATAGTCATGATTGATAAGTGCTGCCGGAGATTCAGGTAATTTAAATATATTAGAAGTACCTGTAAGGGTCTCAGGGTATTCAGTATATAAATCAATATTAAAGCTATAAAACTGTGAAGTTTTACCTTGACTTGTATTACGTATTAGCTGAGGATTACTAAATTTCCATGTAGCTGCCATATCTCTGCGCTACGCACCTGTTGTTTTTAAGCATCAATTAACACAGATGGCTACTAGTCCGACGCAGCAGCAACCACCGCCATTTGTCAAATCAACATGGTTACAGAAGACAATTGAAAATCTTGTAGTAAGTTTTAAATCAGAGGAAACTCGTCAATGGTTACAGGTTTTTATTGTTGATCCAGTCATACAATATGTTATGGAACGTTCTTTTCCATATATCATTATAACCGCTATAATAATTGTCAGTATGATATTATTAACAGTATCAACATTCTTATTAGTATTTTTCCGAATGCCATCTATGGCTTGCCCTCACTGCGCAACAGTTATCCATTAAAAGTCTATGGTTGTGGGTAGTTATGAACACAGCAGGACCAATAACAACAGCTGCAACGGCAGTACAAAATTCTAAACCGATGCTACCACCTGATTTCAATAAATGGGTTCGTCATTATGTCCATTATGATACTTTAACAAAGACTTTTCAAAGTCAAACATCTAATGCTCGTCAGATGAAGGATCAATATGAGGAGAAGATTGTTGAAGCGATGGAATATACAAATATGAAGAATGCAATTATACAAATTGCGGGTGGCAAAATTCAGTTAGTCGAGGAGACACATCCGGCGCCGCTAACATTTGTAAATCTCGAGAGATTACTTCATGATTATTTCACTGCAAAAGGTTCCAAATTTCCTGATGAAACTGATGCAATACTTAAATTTATTAAAGCGAACAGAAAAATGGCAACAAGTGCAAAGTTGAAACGGGATATGACAGCTCCATTACCTCCGCCCCCGAGCTTAAACAATTTATAATTTGTTAGTTTTAGATTAATTGTTAGACATACATCATGTCAGAATCTTCAAGTGCAAATATACAAATTCTAGAGCATAATTTGGAATTCAAAAAGTTTGATATTTGGATTAATGAACCTCTAGATCGTTGGTCAAATCCTAAAAAATTACGAGCCGCTATGATACAAAGTATTGCGGATGTCTTATTTGAATGGATTGATTTTAAAGATTACAAATTAAACTGTAATCTGGAAGGTTTTACAAGTAAGATTGCAACTTTGGCATATTACATCGATAGTCAATTCTTCTATGACCCTGATGTGATTCTATTATTTGGAAAACCTAAGCATAGAAATCTAGAAAAGGATTGGAATGAATACAATTATGTATTTGATACTGATTTTTGGTATGATATAAAGCATATATTTGAGCCTACATACGATTCTATGCTTTTTTATTCGAATCGTGCATCAGAATATTTCTGGACATCACTTCCCGAATACATTTATAAGTTGCTTGATATTACTAATTCTCCTTATGTACAGGCATATGATGCACGTGATAAGCAGATAGAAGAGGATTATATTAATTCAATGATCGAAGAGGGTATTTTATTTATTGACAAGAAGGGTCGTGTAGTTGCTGTAAATAAGAATGATCCTTATGGTGATGAGTAATTATGAGCTCCAAGCACCTTCTCTGAACGGCATAATTCCGATATTGTCAGCATCGGACTTATACTGTGAAACTTTCTTATCAAATTCGAGTGCAGCAGGTGAAATAGGTGCGCCTTGAGATTCTTTTGCGGCATCATGTTTGCTCTGCGAGGGCTTAATACCATAGCAATTAACACCGAATCTTAGTTCAGGATTATCGAAATAGCCACCATTTAGTCCTGGCTTACCACATGCCATGCGTTGTCCTTCAGGTCCTAATTGAAGTTTATCATAAGTCTCCTGTTGTGTAGGGTATAGTGCAAGCTGTCCCTTCGTCCAACCATAATTGCACCAGTCAGCTCCTCCATCGAAGGCATTTTTGACTTGATCATAAGTGGCTAATTGGGCACCGAGAGCACGACATAGAGGCTCGGCATCAGTGTAAGTGTAACGATTTGAGCTTACATTGAAGACCTCCTTTTTACCAGGTAAGATTGCTTCAACACTAGAAGCCGGAATAGATTCTAATGGCTTTTCAACATTAGTAGGGGGTGCAGTTGTAACTGGAGCAGACATCGGTGTTCCAATATCATTTATTTTTGGACCACCCATATCACCACCACCAAAAATAAATTTAATAGAATCAGGAATCCATTCCTTAATTGTATCGTAATAGTAATATATTAATGCAGTGAGGGCTGCAAATAAAAGACCAATAATGATTAAAATTGTGGAAGCTCCTGAGTTAATACCTGTAGTATTGCTTACTGTGTTGGCAATATTGGATCCGAGTTTTACACTAGCATTTGAGACATTGGAACCAATGTTTGCGGTAGTATTTTTAATAGAATTAATTGCATTACCAACATTATTTATAATAGGCTTCGCCGGAGAATTGCCCCCATTATTCATTAATGGTAAATATGAATTTAGGAAGTTCGAGTTACTCATTATCTAGTTCTGTTAGTGATTTTCGCTCCACAGATTATAAAAGTTTTACAACTAAGTCGATATTCTTTTCAATATGTTTCATAAATGCAGGTAATGAAACATCATAATATGTTTTTCCATCAATGTTATTACTATTTGGAAAGGCTATACCATAACCAAATACTGGTAAATATGGTGATATTTTACCTGTTGTCGGATTATATTTTGACATATCAATTGTATTTGATGTATCAAAGTGATAGAGCTTGAAATTTTTTTTAATTACAAATCCACATGCATATAAAACCCAATCACAATCATTTAGGGCTTCTGTAACAGCGTTTTCATCATTAAATGGAATTAAATTAATATTATATGGAGGAATATTATTTATGATTTGATCAGCAATGATAGCAGATTCTTGTTTAACTCCATCATATTCACCATCACGGGCAAATTTAAATGGTTTAGACCCATGGTAGATAGCAGTTACTTTTAGTGCTTGGTCGCATAGTTTTTTAATAGCTAATGTACCACTATGAGCAGTTCCAAATACTAATACATGATTTCCTGGCCGACACATAGAAATATTTTCATTGAGTACATGTGATAATTGTAGTGTTGGTTTAGGATAATGTAGTGATTTAGGATCAGCACCAGGGCAAACTATTAGGATTCTTCCTTTCTCATCGATAGAAGAGTCACTTTTACAATTCCATACATTGCCTGTGGTTTCAAAAACAGCGTAATCAATTTTGACGGCTTTATAATTGATATTTATGGTTGATGTTAGAAGAACAGATTTGAGGACTTTTTGGAAGTTATAAACAATTTCTTCAAGAGTTGTTGTAGAGTTTGAATCATGTAGATCCCTTAGAGACTCGAAGAGTCCCTCGCTGGAAGAACAAAATGGTTGAACAGCTTCCAGAAATTGTGACCAGGTTGTATTTGAATGAATGTTCCTGTAGTTGCGTCGAAGATCTCCTCCATCGAATAATTCATCGAAGACTAACACATTTATATTCTTATTTGTGTTTCTTGATAAATGTAATAAAAATGACATAGTTGCAATACCATATCCTATACATATTATATCATAAATCATCCTATATAAATTCTCTAAAAAACTGATTTAATTTTCAACATAAACATTATTAGAAATAATAATTATGATTGAAAAATTTAGTGGTCTTAGTCCGGAAAATAAATATGCTTTGATGTTGGGATCAATAAAAGTCTTTGAATTTACAGTCAAAGATGCATCAGAAGATTTGTTTATGGTTCAATCAGGAAAGACAATTGATTTGTACGGACAAAGGATGTTTGATGATGAAAAATATACAATTAAAGATCTTGGTTGTTTTAAAACTGATAGTTATAGTGCCAGTGTTAAAACAGCTGCTTATACTGAAAGATCTGCTGCTGAAAGAATTAATGAGAAAATTGTTATTCCTGCTGGATTTTTAAAGAAACTAGAAACTGATAAGAGTATTGAGGGAAATTTATCTGACGTTTAAAATAAAAGGCTAGGAGGTCATGGGGGAGTGTCTAGCTCCCGTATTTAAAAGCCATCCTCTACTGTACGATTGCCACCACGCATATTGATGAGTCTGCGTTGTTCAGGTGTGGAACAGACGCATCCACCATCACAGGAATAAGAGGCTCCACAGCATTCAGGCTTGCACTGGTTATTCTTGAACATGAAGAGTGAATCAGGGCCGACTTCGAAAGCGGGTCCCATTAGAGGTTCATTGGGTGCCGTATTGCGGTATTGGCTCTGTCCATTGGCGGGCTTGAGAGCAACACCATCGAAGGGACCCATAGCTTTGTATTGAGAACCATAACCACCAGCATTTTCAAGGAAATAATCGGCAAAACCCTCTGACGCAGAAGCAGTCATAAAGGCTTCACGGCCAGTGTAGATCATTAAGAAACTTGCAATAACAAGGAGAACGAGTCCTGTAACTAAAAAACTGGTTTGCATTTCTTCTTCTATTAACCTTTACTGAATTTATTTATTCAGCTCCTCTAAAACTGTCGGTGTCAATGATCTAAGATTCTCAATACCCACCTCAGTTGCATCCCGTACATTAATTTTTTTACCATCATACATGACAGTAAATGTGCCGGAATTTGTAATTAAATGATATATATCTTTCTCTTGAGTATCATCTTTAGTCGAAGTCTCATATGATTGCTGCCAATTACCATTATCAGTTGCAAACCAGGTTCCTGCAGAAATACCATTACAAGTTCCACGACGTTTTACAAGGCCTAATACAGTAGTCCATCGGTCCTTACCATTACCAGCGCTTGAATTGTCAAATATCTTATCACCAATAGAAATCTCCGAAATCTTCTTCCATATGGCACAATTAGTATAAACTTCTACAGAATTTCCATCAAAACCAGCTGGCATTTCTTGTATATCAATAGAGCTTCCAATTTTAAGTACTTCATGGACTTTTTTATTCCATGCAGCTTCAGCGGCTTCACTTGAAACCTCTTCCCAGTCACAAAAACGAATCAGTCTTCCAGAATGACCCTTCGTAAAAACATGTCTCTTAGAAGTGATAGGACAATATACTTTTTCTGATGTAATTTCTGTCAAAATAGCATCTGGATGTGAAGATACTTCCATATATTTTTTGGAGGCTTCATGATAGACTAAATGTGTTCCACTGACGAGAGTTCCATCAAGATTGTAAAGCGGTGTTTTAGAACCATCGAAGACAAACATGCCTTCGACTTCATTGTCATCCCATAAAGTTTGTCCAATTTGAAGATCTTTAATTGCGATCGAAGAGCCATCATGAAGAATGACCGAAGTATTTTCTTCGAAGCAGAAGATTAGATACGGAGCCCAGAATCTATGATAACCAAATAGAATTCCAGCCCAAGAAGTTGGGGTAATAATAAACATAAAAGGAAGAACTAGAAATTTTGTGAAAGGAATTAAATAGAGAACTACTAAAATTAAACATATAGCGAATATAATCCAGAAAACTAGATCAAACAGGTTGAGAATTCCAGTCAGAACTGTTACAGCAATATATTGTGCAGCTCCCATAATACCATCCATACGGGAGGTAGCAGACTTCAAGTACTGAAAAATTCGAAGAGCCTGTCCTTGTCCAGCTCTATATCTGTTGTAGAATTGATCAATTATTGATGAGAAATCTCTGTACAAATTTCCCATCATATTTCTAACAGAATTTTGTAATTGACTGATAGTTTCTGCGGAATTGACTTGTTTTTGCATGACATCAGCAGCTGGTTTAGTTGCAGTTTTAAGGGACATTTGTGCAAAATTGGACATACAGAAATCAAAATTATCACCAGAAAATTGTAATGCAGATCCATTATAATCTGCTGGTTTATAAAGCGCTGCCGATAATACAATTGGTAATTCACATCTACGTTCTCTCCAATTAGCCATAATGCTTTGTCTATCAGCAACTGTCATCGATATTCCTAAAAGAACTGTTAATGCCATTATTGAAAACGTCAATCGTAAAAATGACGATCCTTCACCTAATTCCTGCGGTTGCTGCGCTGGCGCCGGCGCTTGCGCATTCATATCTACTTTGCCGCTATACACTTAATAGGCTCCATGACCCGCAAACTTGACGAATACGATTCTTCAGTAAAAGGTGATAATACTTCTATATAATCTCTTAGGTGTTGGCCGGAGTCAGTTGTAATATAACTATGAGGTGTTACAATAAATCCTTTATAAATTTCAGGTTTAATAAGCCTATGTAAATTCGAATTTTTAATATATATGGCACGTTCATAAATGAATTTATCAGGATTCCATATAAGTGTTGATGGAGAAACTTTAGAACCACATGGTAATTCAACTATTTCAGAAATCTCTTTATCTATTATACCAAGGACACGGCATCCATTTGATAGAGTTTGGCCTAATTGAATATTGGCAGCGACGGAACAATTTTGTATAGGTGTATTGGGATGGATAACAGCACCATATTCTTTGAATTCTGTTGTAGTTGCAGCGGAAGCTGTAGCAGAGCCATTAATACTTTTTTCAACAAATTCAGCGGCCATTTTATCACCTTCTGCAGTTTCGTCGTAATCTGAGAAAATATATTTACCCATAGGAATTTTATGATCACTTGTATTCAAGCATATTAGAGGATTTTCCGCACCTCCAGTCCAGATTCCATCGTTTTGGGCATCAGGATGTTCTCCAGCCATAATCCATTTATGATTAGGTCCTTGTACGAAATGATTAGAGCTGACTCGTATATGGCCAAGACGAACCATTTGTTCTCCAGGGGCTGCAAACCGGAACTTAGCTGTTACATGGCCTCCGTGTGCTAAACGATCACCGATTTCAACATCCTTAATTGGAATATGGCCTTTACCGAATACAAAAATGGGTGTATCAGGTGGGAAACAGAAGACCATTAAGAATCTGATGAGCCAATGGTCACCGAAGTTTTGTAGTGCAGTAACACCACTCATACCCATATAGACAACAGCCATAACTGTACCAAACACACGATACATAAGGGATTTCATGCGAATAGTAGCAGTTCGAATGGCAAATTGGAATTGAGTAAATCTATCAGTGAATTGTTGTACGACTTTTACTATACCCCCAACAAGTGTTGCAAGTTGTAATCGAAGACTATTTGTGCTTTGAAGGAGAGTTGAAATAATTCCAATGAATAATGCTAGTGTTTTATATAAAGGAGCTAAAGCACCACCAGCTTCCTTGTCCATAACATTTTTCATACAGTAATCGAAATTTTCTGCCGTATCCTTTCCAAATACGGGTGCTAATGCCATGTATTGAGGCTTACAGCGATACTTCGGCCAATTCTTTTTTACTTCAGCAAGACCTGATACTAGAGCAAATAATCCTGCAAGAATAATACCCAAAATGGATATTAAACTAATCCGAATATAACTACTTTGTGTCGTAGAGGGTGTTTTGTCACCATCTAATATCGAAGTTTCTTTATTGACTTCCATACTAGCTATTTCTAATCTTCCACGACCTCATTTATTACTTCAAAGGGCACCGCAGACGGCACCGCAGCCACCGCCACTTTGGACACCTTCGAAGTTGTCGGCGATCCAATCACGATCTTCTAAGAAAATTCTACTGGCTTCAGGTTTCTTAAATTCAAAGATCTTTCCAACTGAATCCAATTTATGATATACATTTAATAGTCCCATTTGTTGGATAGCCCGAACGAGGGCTTCATGACGAAGAGAAGCAGGTAGTCGGAAGGAATATCCGAAACGCAGAAGTTCTCCCCGTTTCTTGCCTAGTTGCTTAACCATTCTACCACGTGAATTAACTTGATTTGCATTGAATTTAGATGTATTTCTAACACAAGCAGCTTTAACAAGAACACGATTTTTTTGAGGTTTTACCCTGACAAGTTGGCCTTTACGTTGTACTAGATAACCTTGTTGTTTTACAGTATTTTTGAATTTCTTGTAATAGGGTTTTCTAAGAATGTAACCGGGCGGACACTCTTTATCAAGACCAAATTGTTTTTTAAGTGTATTTGATCTTGATAAATTAGTACCACGATTATTTTTTCGGGTATTTCTATTATTATATCTTGGGACTGGTGCCCTGGGTGCAACAGGTGGCAACTGTAGAGGGATAGGTAATTGTTGCATATCTATTTATTAACTAGTTTGTTTATAATTAAATATCATTTGATAAACACTTTTCATTAAGACAATAAGGATAGCAATGTAAATGTAATTTTAGAAATAATGTTCGCATTTCATTATCGACTGAATTATTTTCAGGTAGATGTAAATGTTCGTTTAACTGAGTTAAAAATGTTCTAATAGCTCCTTTAACATTGTCATTTTGTTGATCAATAATGGTTTTGGGTTCTTCAATAGTACCGCTGACAGATGAAGATCTTATAAGTTGCCAAATAGATCCCATGAGACTCAGATATTTATTTAATAATGCAGTATCATGAACTTTTTCAGCTGGTCCGGTTTGGAAAAAATCTAAATAAATTGTATTTTTCATATTACTTATCGCCTCATATAGATCATCTTGTCTTGGAAAATTCTGTCCATTTTCATATCTATTTTTATATTCTTTCGAATCTTCATCGCAACTCATAAGTTCATTTTCTGATTCATTATCTAATTCTTGCTCTTGTTCTGACAATGAATTGATTACAGTCTCAGAGATTGGATTAGAATTATTTGCGGGTATATCATTTTCTTGATTTTCACCTGTTAGATAATTTTTATCTTCTTGGTCATCCATTTCTAGTATATTATGATGTCGTTATTTTTAGACACTAAACTTATCTGAAAAATTTAAAGATTGATGATTTAATTGTAAATTTATTCATGGAGCCTTTACAACCGATGAAATAACATATAATAGCAATTAATACAAGAGCAATTATTAGACAACATATTTTCATTAAAAGATTATCAGTTATATTACTAACTCCATTACCATTTTGAAAGCCGGATACAGCTCCGGCTTTGCGTGCAGGAGGAACAGGGGCATCATAAACGGAATCTGCAATAGATTGTCCTTGTAGGACTTGAGTTTTTGCAGATATGGAGGCAATTGAAGTGGGATCTTGTTGAGAACCACGCATTTGCATTTCAGGATCATTTGCTACTGGTAATACCATTGTAGGGACTTCTGAGACAGCCCTAGGAGGGTTTTCAGCTGTTGCAGGAGTCATATTTCTGTTTATGATGTGCGGTTTAAATAATTGATGTAAAAAGTTAAATATTAGGAGTATGAGTCAGCCACCACAGCAACCCCAACAACCGTTATTTCCTGGTCCAGATGATGGTCGTGCATCTTTTACAGAACGACCACCTGCGCTAGATAGACGTTCTGTACAAGAGTCAATGGCCGAAGCCGCAGCAAGACCTCTTGAATATGATCCTGCAACTCGAGCAAGATATATTCGTGATAATGTAAATGATATTAAACGTATGATTGATGCGGATAAGACTGAGGCGGAGATTCGTTCTACACATGGCGACTTTGCGATGTCACATCCAGAATTATTTAAGAAGTTGTTGGCGGGTGAGGATCTTTCACAATTACATTCGATGCTCCACATGTTAGATCAGATGGGGCGAGGAAGTCTGACACAACATCAGGCTTCAATGATTGTTGGGACTCGACTTGCTGAACGATTCCTTCCTGAACAGTTTCGTCCTTCTCAACAGCAGCAACAACAGAGGAATCGTCGTTAATAGCACGGTCAGGTTTTGTTGGAAGAGCCAACTCACATGTAATTGAATTTTGTCCTGGTGCAGAAAAATATACTCTGAATTTCCTGCAAAAAATTAAACTATTTTCATAAGACTTTTTCCACAAATCTAATAGTTCTTCACTCGTAGGTTTTGAACTATTCCATTTACTTACAAATGCCTGTGCTGTTTTTAAAAATTGTATTTGTCTTTCCATCATCATCTGTCGAAAATTAAATATAGTTTCTCTCAGAGCTACAGGTTCTTCATAATCATCAAAAAGATGTTGTGGCATTTTTCCAATTTCAATTAGCGAATTAAAAGCTGTATTAAAATCATTAATATTAATTATATTTGATTCTTGTAATTTTCTAAAACCAATACCAATAAAATATTGTTCTGAATTACAAGGACGACTAGTAGCTGGTTTATATATTGTCCATTTATCAAATTGCTGAGCCATAAATTCAATTAATTGTATAGTTGCTGTTTCAAAATAATCAAATAATTTCAAAATAAATAATCCATTAGAACTTAGAACAGAAAACCCTATTTGTATTGAAGCCAATAATAAAGGAAAAATAATTGATTCTTGATCAGAATAATTTGATGTAAAATCGAAACCACCATCGGCAGTGAAAATATTTACACCTGTTGGATTTTGACTTTTAATTGATTGAATAAAATAATCCCTATTTTCCTTCTTCAAAATATCTCCTGTTCCATCTACACCATATTCAATCTTAATTTGTCTATGTTTTTGTAAAAATTTCTGAGCTTTCCTCCAACCAGGTATATGAGATTGAGTTGAACGAAGAGTCATAGCATGAGTTGATGTTACAACTAGTTTGTTTGTTGCAGAAGTTCTATTAGCTGCATCATAAATAGCCTCAATGAATCCTCCAGGTCCCTCACAAACATGAGCTGTTCTCAAATTTGTTTTAGAAGATCTATAATTAAAATAATCAGTTAAATGTAAGATTTCTATCATTTTATAATATGATCTACTAAGAGGTTGTATAATACTAAGAGATTTTGGAATATTATTTTTCTTAAAAGTATAAACTAATTCATATGGATTAGTTATTTTTTTTGCATAATCCCATAAATGTTGTGGCCCACATGTTTCTATATCATTTTTAGCCGCAGTTAATTCTGCAGGAGTATTATTTGACTCCAGAATGCTTGGCGATAATGTAGCTGGTATATTTAGAATACTCCACTTAGGATTAGTATTACACCTTGGTGCTGTTTTTACTGAAAAAAAGTACCATGGTGGTTTATTAATATCAGTCGAACTCATAATTATAAATAGCTAATATCTTTTAGATTAGCTGGATCATGGTTCAGAGTTCAGGTATCAAGAATATTCAGTTCAATATCTTCTTCATCTTGGATAGCTCCAGGAGGTGGTAGTGTGACAGCCATCTTGAATTTAGCTGCAGAACATTCATCATTGAGATAGTTCATCTCCTCTTCAGATGCAAATTCACGGGCTGCATTTTCCAAATCTTCTTCTTCAAATTCATCAATGGGTTCGAGACCTTTGTACATACTCATAATCGCAGATTCATCCAATAGAATCTGAGAGAATGATGTACCACCACGAATAGGTTGCCCCATCATAATATTAGCAGAAACTGATTTCATATGATCAACCTCACCGAAATAACAAGCATTAATTAAAGTATCAGCAGTAGTCTCAAAGGAAGCTTTCGCCAAAGCACCAATATCACGCTTATTAATACCATAACGGTTCATGGACATCAAATTACCATTACGAGTCATAATATCAACCATAAGACCAAGATGACGCATATTAACACCAACTTCTTCGAAAATCTTAACGAATTCACGTAATAGACCAGCACGAGCTGCTTCCATACCTAGTTGTTCATATAGATCAAATACATTAGTACTGTAGAGACGATTTCCATCTACTGCAGGATGATTGAGAACATCAAGGAAATTAGATCCATCTGTCTCAAGAACATATTCAGGATCTGATTTATAGACTCCATCAACTTCCTTAGTCATACCGAAATCGCCTTTTTGCTTATTAAATGACACACTCTTGAGACCAATAGCACCACGTAGAATAACACCATTAAGGAGCTTATTCTGGAATTTCTTCAAATCAGTAACAGCATCAGCGGAATCAGTAACAGGAATACGAATACGCATAACAAGTTTCTGAGCATTATAATCGCTATATACAAGATAAATACCTTCAAACTTATTACGAAGGATAAATGCAACATCATACATACTTACATTTTTATTGAACATCTTTTCACGATCAAATTCTAGACGGAGCAACCATGGGCTGAATTTCTGAGGAGTTGTACTAATTGAAGCACCTTCCTCGAATAACTTATAGAATTTCAATAGAGAACGATCTTCTTCAATTACAGTACTATCATCTTTAGGATCATAATAGATTGCACATGAACGAGTAATATCACGTAACATAGTGAGTTCAAGTTCCTGAGAAACTTCACGAGCTTTTTCACGAGATCCTTTGTATTCATCTTTAAGGTAAATTGTAAGAGATGTTGCTGCAGGATCTTTAGTCACATCTAGAAGTTCCTTCAAACGAGGAAGACCACCAGAAACGTTTGACTTTGTAGATGCACCTGCAGTGTGGAAAGTATTGAGAACCATCTGTGTAGAAGGCTCACCAATACTTTGTGCTGCAAGAATACCTACTTGTTCTCCTGGTACGACCCAGCTCTGCCAATTCTTGACAATAAGTACTTCACACAATGTGTCAAATGCCTGTTTAGTAAATCTATTTGCAACAATAATAGAATGTGGTGCAAAGTAGAAACGTAGAAGGCCAGCCCACAAAGCTGAGAATGTCTGAGTACGCTCAATAATCTTATCAATTGTTTGAAGAACATATAGGGGGGTTAGATCAGTCTTTTGATCAGGACGGAGTCCGAAACGAATCTTAATTGTTTCCATTAAGCGTGCCAAATTTACAGGACTTACAACTGATGATCCACGCATATACTTGAAGACATTTTCCATCAAAATCTTACGATCTTGTAGGACTTGCTCAACATATTTCTTAATAGCGGCATCATCATTTTCACGATCAATACCATCCATTAGAATTGTGGAGAAATCGACTTCTTGAAGACCAAATTTCTTCTCAATATCCTGACGACTCATTGAACCTAGACCATAAGGAATCATTTCAATCTTTGTTGCATTAATACCATCCTCACCATATTGGAACTGAACAATATTCATATTTGCGTCACGAACAGTACCATCATGGTGAATAACCATATCTTCCATACCTTTAATGAGCTTACGTTGGATATAACCTGTATCTGCAGTTTTAACAGCAGTATCAATTAGACCTTCACGACCTGACATAGCATGGAAGAAGAATTCCTGGGGATTCAAACCACCAATAAAGGATGATTCGATGAAACCACGGGCTTCTGCACCATCGTCATATTTCTTGTAATGAGGCAAAGTGCGATTATCATAACCATATTGAATACGCTTACCTTCAATGTTTTGCTGACCTACACAGGCCATCATTTGTGAAACGTTAATAACTTTACCTTTAGAGCCAGAACGAACCATAGACATCAGACGATTGTCATAGGCAAGTGATGAAACACCTGCACTACCTGCATCATCTGTGGCTTTATTCAAAGTAGAAAGAATGCGGTTTTCGAACTCTTGTTGATTGGTATTACCAGTATTATTATCGAAAAGATCCAAATGTACTTGTAGAATAATCTCAGCAACCTGTTTGGTCTTTTGTTCAATAAGAGTTTTCATATTAGTATAAGTATTAGGATCTGCAATAAGATCTGAAATACCTACAGAAAGACCATTCATAATAAGGAAATTTTCAACCATATTTTGCATACCATCAATAAGATCAACAGTACGCTGAGGGCCATAATCATTATAAGTTACATGAACAATACCTGTAGATGCCTTACTGAAAATGGAGTTATCGATAATACCTTGAGAGATTTCACCGTTGCGGATTTTAACAATATTATCATTTGTCTTATCACCTTTATACAAACTATTTTCCATTTCAAGATTGATAGGTGGCAGTAGTTCAGAAACTACTTGATGACCAGTCCATTTAGGCGCTTTTTCAGTACCTTGACGGGGAGCCGGCATTTTACCACTGTATTGACGATTGTGAATCATCAAGTTCATGAATTCACGACGATTAAATGTTATACCTGGACGAGAAATACGATAAGCTCCTACAAGAGTATCTTGTACAATACTAATAATTGGATTACTCAAACGGGGTGTAATGATTTGATGAGGAACTGCAGCAATTTCTTCTAGTTCAACCATCGCTTCATAACTTTGAGGAATATGAGCATTCATTTCATCACCATCAAAGTCGGCGTTATAGGGCTTAGTAGCTGCTACATTAAGACGGAAAGTATTGTATGGTAGAATCTTTGCACGATGTCCCATCATAGACATACGATGGAGAGTCGGCTGACGATTAAATAGAACAATATCTCCATCCATCAAATGACGATTAACAATATCACCATACTTGAGAACAAGCTCTCTTGTATTAATATGTCTTAGAGAAATCATACGATCAGTATCCCTACGAACAATTGATTTTGCTCCAGGGAATACATCAGCACCATTCTGTACAAACTTATAAAGTCTATTAATATTATATTTAGTAACACGCTCAGGTACAGTCAAATTCATTGCAATCTTTTCGGGAACACCAAGTTCTGCGAGAGAAATATTAGGATCAGGACTAATAACAGAACGAGCTGAATATTCTACACGCTTACCTTGAATATTATAACGAATACGACCTTCTTTGGTTCCAAGACGCTCTGAAAGTGATTTTAGAGGACGTCCAGAACGCTGTGACGAAGGTGTAACACCAGGAATCTTATTATCAACTAGCGTAGCAATATGATATTGTAACATTAAAACCGCAGCATCAATATCTTTCTTAGATGCATTATTTTCGATTTTTGAACTGACTGCATTATCAGCCTTAATAATTTCAAATAACTTATGTGTCAAATCATCCTCTGAACGTTGATTATTATCTTGGACAACTGAAGGACGAACTTGAGGAGGTGGAATTGGTAGAACAGTACAGATCATCCAATCAGGACGGCACCAATAACGACTATAACCCATAAACTCGACGTCTTCATCAGTAATACGTCTGAATAGACGTAGTACATATTCAATATCTAGTGTTTGAACTCCTCCAGCTTCTGCAAAATCTGCATCAATGCTACAAATACCTTCTTTCTTATAAGTCTTAGGCTGCGGAGCACCACAACCATCTTCAGTCTCTTGACCACAACGCTTAACAGCTTTACATAGTTCTTGTATCTCTTTCCAACGTTTTTCGGGTGCCTTTTTCAATAAATGCTTATGGGCTTCTTTATCAATACGTAATTTACCACATGCAATACAAATACATCCCAAAATTTTCATAATTTGACGATGAAACTGATAGAAATAGACCGGACGTGTTAAACGATAGTGTCCAAAATGTCCAGGGCATGCATGATTCGATTGATGACAAGATCTACAGACCTTACCATTATCCAAAACACCCATACGAGGATCAAAGAGACCACCAATTTTTGGTTCATTTCCATCATAAATTTGTTGAGTTGTAATCTCTACCACAGAACCTTTCTCAATCTCTTCTGAACTCATAATTCCGAATTGGACGCCAATAATAGGCTCTGCGTCGGAGGACGCTTTATTAAATCCGAACGGCATTCTATGTATAGATGATTAATTCTATTAAGTAGTCTTCACGAGTGAAGATGTCAATTTTACATAGAATATTGTGTTTATTCTTTAAACTAGATTATAAACTTTATTGAAACATGCTCGGTAGCCCAAGGCCTAAGGCTTATTAATAATATTTGAAATAGGATTAATATCAAATAATCATGGGTGATTTATATAAATATGATGCAGTTATTTTAGAAAAAGATTCTAATAATTCTTCTTACGATCGTTCATGGAAAATTGGTCCGCATCATGCTTCAATTATAGCTAAATTCAATACTCGATGTGCTGAAGTTTGCGTTTTAGAAACACAAGATTTTGGAAAGGTTGTGCTTTTGGATGGAGAAATTCAAAGTACATCCGCTGATCAAAAATTCTATCACCAAGCACTTTGTCGTCCTGCAAGGGTCATCGCTCAAGGTGATATTAAAAGAGTTTTGGTACTTGGTGGAGGAGAATTATGTACAATTAAGCATGTTCTTGAATGGCCCGATGTTGAACACGTTACAATGGTTGATTATGATCAAACCTTTGTGGAATTTGCTAAAAGACGTCTCCGAGATTGGCACGGAGATTCATATAAGGATCCTCGTGTTAATATTATCTTTGCTGATGCATGGTCTTTTACTGCCTCTTCTCCACCTGAAAATAAACTATATGATTCAATTGTTGTTGATCTCACAGATATTTCATTAGACTCTGATAAATGGCCCAAAGAGGTCGATCGCTGGGAAACTTTAATGGAAAATCTTGTACGTTGGCTCAGACCCAACGGATCGATGACTGTCTATACTGGCATGTATATTCCATGGAAATCAGAAGCCATGACTGCTGCTTATGGAACTATGAAAGGTATCCTTCGTAGAAATGGACGGAAAGAAGTTTTACAACCCTATAAAGTACTTGTTCCTAGTTTCGGTTGTGGCGAAGCATTTTTCCTATCTGTTGGACCTCAAACAATTAAACAGGCAATTGATTCTGGTAAATGGAGAGCGGTAGAATTTCCTGCAGGGACAGGATGCGAAATGATGTTTGGAGAAACAGAGGCTTTGCGATCTGTTATCTGGGGTTCTGACGCTGATTCTGACTGGAGTTCTGGTTGCTAGTCTGACCTTGAGTAAATAATACTGTTCCTGCTTGATTATGAGTCTGCACATATGACCATTTAGCGTCTTGTGCCTCCCGTGCAGCCATTAATGCGGCAAGTTTATCATTATTTTCTTTCTGTAATGCCGGATTTGATGCCTTATCCGGTTGAGAATTACTGATTGAATGCCAATAACGTGTATTACAACTCATTCTATAATTATTTCAATACTTATAGAATGGATATTGATACACATGAGGTTGTTGAACCTGTGGAACCTGTGGAACCTGTAGTAACAGGAAAACCATGGTATGTTTATTTATTGATAACAGATGACTTGAATGCAACTTATGTTGGAGCTACAGTTGATCCGGATCGAAGACTCAGACAACATAACGGAGAACTTGTAGGAGGTGCTAAGGCCACTACAGCACGCTCTGCAGCTGGAAGGAAGTGGCAAAGAGTCTGTTATGTTAGTGGATTTCCAGACAATCATGCCGCTCTACAATTTGAATGGAGATGGAAAAGTCTCTCCCGAAGAAAAGATATCGAAGGAAGAACTCTCGTACGACGACTCAAAGCTCTACAAATTCTGATGGAACTCGACAGACCTACCTCCCGTGCTCAACTATATTCCTCTTATTTGACCCCTCCACAAATCCATTGGTCTATGTCTGTGGCTGAAGAAGAATTCTCTCGAATTTCTGTCAAAAAAAATTGATTTAAGGTTTTTATATTATGTAAAAAATGACAAAAAGCTAAGGTTACGATGTGCTCTATCGGTTACGCTATGATGAATGTTGAGGAAGGCAAGATGATCGCCACCCTCGAACATATAAGGTATCGCTGTCTCAGCCTCACTACGGACCGGTTTGGAACCGGTAACGTGTATTACAAGGTATTTGCTGTGTTGGGTCTTGCTCGTTCCTATCGGTTCGATCAGATCTCCGACTGTTACAGCGACCGCAAGATGATGCAGTCTCTCGCCGACATTGGTCGTGGAGAACTCATCGTCCATGCACCCTCAGAGGTGCATCCACCCATCCCCTCACACGGCTCATCAGGGCCACTCTCTGGACTCGAACCCATTGTGGGTCCTCTGCTCATCTACGTGTGGCGCAGCGACTACGATCGAATCGTCGCAGCCAACCAGCACCACGGCCACCACTTCGTGGTCTTTGAGCCTCCCACTGACGAAGAGTGGGAGAAGTACCGACTCACTCCTGAAGAGTGGAAGAAGTGTGAGAAGGAGTTCTATCACATTGATGATGATGAGTAACTCTCTCGCATCTGGTAATGGTAAATTAAAGTATTTCGGTGGATTTTTTTTCTATTTTTTCCAAAGTAGGAATGCCAGAAGTTGTTGAAGTTAGGAAATATACTGATTTCATTACAAGTCATCTTTTAGATGCAACCATACATGATATTGAAATTCTTAAAGGTCGCTATAAAACCCATGGTCCTTTTGCACACTTCGAGACTTTTAAAAATAATCTACCTGCCAAACTCATTGAAATAAACTCAAAAGGGAAACTTATGTGGATGAAATTTGATAATGGTTATATAATGATTGTAACATTAGCTCTTTCAGGTGGATGGTTCTTCCAAGAATCTGGAAAATCAGATGCAGTTATGTTACATGGTCTTGACATATATGAACGTGATGTTGTCAGTAAATATATTCAATCTGCAACAAATAATATAAATGTTCGATTCACTTTTGATAAAGGCAATTTGTTTTTTTATGATCAACTCAGTTTCGGCACAATTTCTCTTTTAACAAATGAAGAACAATTAGATAAGAAACTTGGACAATTAGGTATTGATATTATGGATCCTCTGACTACATTTGAGCAATTTAGGATAGCAATTAGAAGACCCGCATTGGCTTCCAAAGAAATTGGAACAGCTATTATGAATCAAAAATATATTGCGGGTATTGGAAATTATTTAAGAGCAGATGCACTTTGGCTTTCGCAAATTTCCCCATTCAGGAAAGTCAAAGATATTAGTGATCAAGAGTTAGCAAGATTATTCTATAATTGCCGTTTGATGATTTGGGGATTATATAATAGACAATTAGGAGTTCGTATTGGTGTTATTAAAGCTTCTGATAAAATGCCTGTCGATTATGGACGTGTATTTTTTGCATATTTCGAAAAGAATGATATTTATGGAAATCCTATCAAAAAAGAAGAGTCATTTGAAGGATCACAAAAAAGATTCATCTATTGGGCGCCAGCCCATCAAACTTAAGGGGAAGGGCAAGGGAACAGCATGTTACCTTATTGGGCACCAGCCCATTAAACTCGATGGGGAAGCGCCTAGATCTCAATAATACATGGGATATTAGCTTCAGTCGCCAGTTCAGCGATCTGTCGCATTTTTGGCAAACCGATTTTCCCGAGGCCCATAAATGCATGGCGATCGACTTTTGCTCCACATTCAACTAGTGAGTCATTATAATGAATGAGTTTTATTAGTCCTGGGTTATTGATAACAGCACATGACAAATAGGATACTGGATCATAGCCACAAGCGAAGATATGACAAGTATCGACACAAGTTCTTATACGTGGATCATCAAATGAAGCTACGAAGTCGAAGAACTCATCGAAGTCTGTTAGAGTTTCTGTTCCTTGTCCTGCAGGAGTCTCTAATAGAATTGGGCAACCGGCCGTGGCTGCGCTAGAAGCACGAAGAAGATTAGCTCTCATATTTGCCATGGCTTCTTCGATAGGACGTGTTGTGGATTTTCCTACATGCACAACAACACCAGAACAACCCATTGCTGCGGCAATTCTAGTGATTTTCATTAAACATTCTGTATGATAATCATCATCTTCTCCCGCAGGAGCACATAGATTAATAATATAAGGGGCATGTATAAATATTTTAGCTCCTGTAGCATCAATATGAGCTCTTACAGGGGCGATTTCTTCATCTTTAATACTGACTTTAGCCGACATATTAGATGAGAGAAAGAATTGCCAAGCAGTGGATCCGTCTTTGATATGTTGAATACTTTTAAGGAATGGCCCAGAGGCTTTGGATAGATGGCGACCGATACAATGTTCTTCACAGATTTCATTGGAATCTGCCAAATTATCGGCTGCAACTGTTTGAAATTCTACTGAAAGTCTTTCAAACAGATCGAAATATTCTTCACGCTGAGGCCAACTTTTAGGCGAAGAATCTGTGAGTGTGTAAGACCATATAATATTCTGTAAAGGTAATACTAGATTTACTTCTTCGACAGTTGGATCAATAGCGGCATAAGCGAAGGCTTGAAAGAGAAACTCAAGCCAGTTTTCTTGTACTTGTCCTGTCAATTTGACTTCGAAGATCTTCTTCTTCGTCTTCAAGTCAGGATGACCTTGTACATGTTTTCTCGAAATGGTGGGTTCGAATTCTGGTTCCGAATCGAAGGATTCTTCCAGTTGTCTTCGAGTCATAACTAAACGTTCAATAAAATGTTCAGTTGTGATGGATTTTTTAATCTTAGTAATATCACCTTCTGTCAATCCTGTATAATGGAGTCGTGTAGTTTCAATAAGAGTATCTACATTGATTTTCTTTGATGGAAGACGGAGCATTCCTTCAGCAATATGTCCCATAAGAGAGTAATTCTCATCTTTTGGAAGAACATTTAGAATACCTGTAGGATATTTGACACTTGGAAGATCTTTAATTGTTTGATCACGAACAATACCTTTAGGAAGAAGTTTCTTCAACTCTTCACGAGTAACAGTATTTAGGAAATTAATAATTTTCCGAACACGGATTTGTTTTAGATCTGTATCCGACATTTCTATGACCTGTAATATATTGTTACTTAAGCTCATTCTATCAAATTTTTTATAATTAATACTATAAATAGAGACTTAATGGATGCAAGTTCTATAATTAAACGGAGTCGAGAGCGAGCGTTATATGCATTTTATAAAACTAAATTGCTAACACAACCAGAACAACCAGATGGACCAACATATGATGTATTGTTAAACCGTATTATTGGTGCAATGCCAATGTATTATAATAGCCGTTTAGTTGATGTACCCTGTTCATCAAGTATTGAGTGCCAACAACTGGTGGCTGTAAATAGCAGCACACATTATTCATTGGATGAAGCTGTTCTTTTAGCATTTGATGGTGTATTAAATTATGCCGCTTCAAGCGGAATGGGACCAACAAAATCCTCTCGTCTCTTCTATCTATGGTTTATGACAGTAACAACTGGTTATAATTGGATTACTTCAACAGGTCGTATAACAGGTACTATTGATAATTGGAATTGGGATATACATAATTTATTGACCTCCGATACAGATATTTTTGTTTTCATGAATCATCTTCTTATTGATTTAATGCCTACTATTATACCTGGGTACGATACTTCATTATTAAATTCCCAGGAATTAGCATTTTTAAACTGGACACCAGAGCAACAGGCTATTGAATTAGCTCGCATAAGGACTGAAGGAAATTGGGCAGGATGGCTTTCAGCCTGGAATACCTGGTGGTCATATAGGGCAGCGGATGGAAATATAGCCGCAGCAGCGGTACCTCCTGATAGTTCATTACCAAACGGGAGTCGAACACTAAATGTTGCAACTACAACTGATGATCCAAATACTTTTACAGATCCCTATTCATGGGTACCATTGATTGTAAATAATGTTAAGAAGAATTATTTAACTTATAATTGGAATGATATTACAAGTACGGGTTTATCTGCAGGGGATGAAACTACAATTAAGGCTGCTGCACAGGCTCAATATCCTGGTAATGCAGTGTCATATAATGATAATTCTGTTCGTGCAAATGAAATTGCGGCGCTCGTAGCAATTAATGGTAGTTTAACGGATAATCAGAAAATGATTGCGGAATTTTGGGCAGGTGGTCCAGGAACTGCGAGTCCTCCAGGAATGTTAATGTGGTTCTGGAAAGAATATATGATTGCAACAAATGTTGCACATGTCCAAGGGTTTTCTACATTTTTCTTTTCAGGACTTGAGCTTGCAATTAATTTATTTGAGGCTGGCCGACTAGTATGGGGATTGAAGAAAGCAAATATGCAGGCACGACCAATACAAGAAATTAGAAGAATGTATAGAGGACAAACATTAATTGGGTTTGATGGTCTTCCAATTTTAGGTGAAGCGTGGATTCCTTATCAAGAGTCTAATTTTGTTACACCACCTTTTGCGGATTTCCCTTCAGGTCACACAGCTTATTCTCAAGTATTTGCAAATGTCATGACAACCTGGTTTGGACCAACAATTAATTCCACAAATATTAGAACATTATCTGATTTATATATCTTATCACCTATTCTTGATACTCAAGCACAACCATATGGTACATTTACAATTAATACTGGAAGTTCAGATGTACAACCAAATACTGTGCCGGCGAGTGTAATTAATTTAGTTTGGTCTTCATGGCAAGAAATGGCAGATTCGGCTGGAATTTCACGTCAATATGGTGGAATTCATTGTGTTTCTGCTCATACTGGAAGTCAAGCACTAGCTAATGCTTTAACACCTCTGCTTCGTACAATTTGGAATATTAATTCTACTTAGAAATTCGAGCGGTATCCGACATTTATAAGACTTGTAATATTAAACTTGATTTATCAAATTCTATTAGTTATATTAGTTGATATGTCAAAGGTTCCCATTAAAGATCAATATGAAATATTTTTTGATGGAGCTAGTAAAGGGAATCCTGGAAAGGCTGGTGGTGCAGCAGTAATAAATAAAAATGGGATTGAGATTGCACAAGTGAGCAAATATGTTGGTCCTAAGGCTACAAACAATGAGGCTGAATATAATGGGCTTATTATGGGATTACAATTAGCTATTGATTTAGGATTACCTGATTTAATTAATCAAGGGATCGCAGAACTAACTATAAAAGGCGACTCACAACTCATTATTAGACAAATGTTAGGACAATATGCAGTTAAAAATGCTCGTATGAAACAATTATGGATGTCGGCGCAAGATCTTGTAAAGCAGATTCCTATTGTTCATTTTATGCATATTCCGAGAGCACAAAATACAAGAGCAGATGCATTAGCTTCAGCTGCAACAGCTGTACCAATAAAACCTAAACAAGATAAACTCTAAATATATATATAATATGATTCTTGATATAAAATCTATTAAGGTATATATAATTTCTCCAGGTGAAGGAAAATATAAGGAGAGATCTGCTGAAGTTTTAAAACGTGTTCAGGATATTGGTTTTAAAAATGCTGAAATTTTTAAAAGTATTCCTGATCCAAATAATACGAATAGTTTAACAAAGACTGTTATACAAATCTTTAATAATGAAATGAATAAATCAGAACCATTTATAATCTTGGAAGATGATTGTGCTGTTTTTCATAATAGAGATTTATTAGAAATTGATGAAAAGTCTGATATGGTTTATTTAGGTGTTGCCTCATGGATATATCCTCATGATTATTGGACTTTGGGGAAAGGTTATCATATTCGTCCAAATCAATCATCAGATATAATTGATTATAGCGAATGTTTAACAAAAATTAATGGAATGACTAGTGGGCATGCAATTATGTTTAAAAGTCGCCAATTCATGAAAGAATTTATTGATAAAATGGAACCACTATTAAGTGTTAATATGGCTCATGATTTAGTTTTTGCAACCATGCATAAATATTATAATGTGTTTGCATTGAAAGAACCTATATTTTATCAGGATTCTCTTTTGGGAGGACAAGAAGATGTAACAAAATTGAATTATAAGGGTGGAAGATATTGTTAGACAAATTATTTTTTCTGGCACAATAAATGTGACCAAGGAGCCATTAATGACTGACTAAAAGAGGGTCCAAATGAGTTCATGAAACTATTAACATCATTTAGTACCTCTTTATCATGCATATCATCAAAAATCATCCAGCCACCTGGTTTCAATTTACGAAATGCATGAACAGCGTCTTCCAAAATATATGTTCTGTGATGGTTGCCATCAATATAAATTAAATCGAACATCTCATCATCAAATCGAGGAATGATCTTCTGACTAATATTTCTGTGAATATAAATTTTTTGAATATCTTTGGGAGATAATTTACCTATATTGCGTAAGAATTTCGAATAATTAGTTGTCTGTTCCCGTTGATATTCTCGATAACCATCATAATTGAACCAAGGATCAACACAATGTACTTCTGATCCCTCGTGTTCAGCATAAGTCTTCATCAAACTACAAACATTTGCTCCTTGGTATGCACCAATCTCCATAATCTTGTATGGTCCTGACGGCTTAGGAATAATATTTAACCATTTATATGATAAATTATAAACATTTCCATCAAATCCTTCAGGAAGATATGATTTTTCTAAATCATTGATTTTAGAAGAATGGTATTGATCATGAATTTCTTCTTCTGATGCCATTGGGTCTCTATCAATTAGATTAATAAAGTCTTTATCTAGTTTTTGCTAAAGAATAAAATCTTTCATAGATGGCTTTTGATTCTTCGGTATTTTCCGCATATGTATTCAAATATAGACTTCCATCATGAATAGAATGTTTATAATACATTTTAGAACAAACATGAAAGTTCATATCTAATTGTTCAAAGAGTAAAGTTACATGGTAAATTACATCAAACCAGAAATTTTTTGATGTAAGTGTAGGATCTTCATTGTTTAGTCGAAGATTATCTACAAGGAATTTATTTATGATGAAATTTCCTGTGTTCATTAAGAGAGTTATATTAGAGCTTCGAAGAAGAACTTCATTTGTACTTCGGAGAAATCTTCGATCAATAATTTTTCCTGCGAACTCTGGAAAAGAAAATCCTGCATGACTCTGGAAGTCCGAAGAATTAAATCCAGGTCTAGCCTCTGATGGAGATATTATAGAAATGACAGACGGTTTCTGTGAAAGAATATATTTCTTCGCTTCTTCGAAATAGTCTTCGTCGGCAAAGTTATCAGAATCAATGAGAGCAATCCATTCATTCTTTGCACACATTATGGCTTTCTGTTTATTTTGGAAAGCTCCAAGACGTTTATCATTAATGAAGACTTGTAGTTTGGGTGATGAAGCAAATTCAGAAGACCAGATCTTAATTGCATCCTCACCAGTTTCATCAGTAATAATAATTTCATCAATTAATGGATTTTCTATGTATTTAGATAAAGTTTTTGATAAAAAATCATCATACCGATTCATTGTAGGAATACATAGAGAGAACATTTTGTGTATTTGATAAAAAAAAGAGCAGAGGCTTTAGAAGCCAACTAAAAAAGCTGTGTAGATTTTTTTGGTTTTTATACTTTTAATACTTTTTATACTTTTTATACTTTTTGAGGGAATAGTTGCTCGCCGTTAGATTGCGTCGATATCGGCGTCGGTCATTTCTTTACGCGCTTGACCGGCCTTTTTACGACGTTCTTTCTTTGCGGAGTCATGACTGGCAGCACTAGAATCGCTTTCATTGCCGTCATCTTCATCCTCTTCACCATCATACACAAACTCATAGCCGAGATCATCGGCTCCAGCACCGCCCTCAGCTCCATTGCCGAGAGTGACGGTACCATCATCTTTCACATTGAGAGTCTTGAGAAGATTAAATCCATCGATCTTCTTAAGCTTCCCGTACAACTCTTGGGGGACCTTCGCACAAATGTCACCCTTCATGATGTGACCGTGCGTCTTGCTGTGTTCCCCTGCGAGTTCATCACGCAGACTAATGACCACAATGTCATTCTTCTGCACCCATTGGCGTTTCCTCATCTTACCACAAAGGTGAGCACTGACCATCGTACCATCATTGGTCACGACATCAAATCTCAACTCACCCTTTGGTGCAAATACCTTGGCATACTGCTGGAAAGGATCCAGATCGGGAAGTTCAACGACCTTCTCGTCCGAAGCCCTCTTAAAACGCTTGCGTTGTGGCATCTTTGCTTGAAAACTGTAACTTATATATAATAATAATACCTTTTTCAATTTTTTTTCAATCAAATTTGATATATTATTGTTTAGATAATAAAACATGCCCGTAAGGAAAACATTGTCTAATTGCAATTTGTTGCATTGCTGGTAATAAAGGAAAACATTCCTTCTCTAGCCAATCTGCGATTTCTTTTCTTTTCATAAGACAAGCATGTAAATATACTTTTTGAAAAATATACGCAGGGTCCATTAAATGTTCCCCTTCATTTAGTAATAATTCATTAATATATTCTTGAACACCAATCAAATTATCATTATTTATTAATAACTTCAAATCATGAATCATTGATGCCATTTACAAATATCTATTAAATATTTATTATTAATTTTTAATATTAATTATAATAAGTCAATTTTATTAATATAATTATCCCATCAAAAAAAATTGATTTTTAATATCCATTTAATAAGAGTTACAGTTCTTTTCCACCATGCAATTTCAGGATCTTGAAACTACGCAAGCTGATATCGACACCTTCTTGGGTCATAACACGCATATCATGCGTGCCTATTATGACAAGTTCATGAAGGACGATGCAGAAAGTATTAAGTTTGGTTGGGAAGGTATTTATCTCAGTCTCCAGGTCCAAATCAAGCGGACCTGTGGGTGGTCAATAGACCCAAGTCTGACCGAAGAGCAACGCAAAGATGCTCGCAACAAGGCACATATGATCATTATGGATCTATGTCATGTTGCAAATTTCTTCAAGAACAAGATTTCAAATGCAGATATCACACAGATCGTTCGACTTCTATATTCTCTACGATTCCAACATCCGATTGGAGAAGCACATGTAGAAGCAGACCTTGTCTTCAAGGACAATGTGGTTCGAGCGATTCAAGTGCTCAGCAAACATATTGATGCTGTAGCATAAAGTATTATTCTCTTGAAATTTTAATGGTAATAATGTTTTAATTAAAAACATTTTTTACTAAAGTAATAATTTAATACTTATACATGATAAATCAGGATACCAGTCAAATGTATCTACATACGATGAAGATCTCGGTCCAGTTCTAGGACGAGGTCTAAAAGTTATGTTGAGTGTATGTCCTTCCTTAAATGATTTATCATAATCCAATATTAATCCTCTATCAAAATCTCCACGACCATTAGTAATAACAACACCAGGATATCTAAGAAATATATGATCCTGTTCTGAAGGTATATATCGCAAATAAGCTAGAGCATATTGATCATTGAATTTAGGTCTAATAGGTTTTAATGGAAAAAGTTCATGGGTTTCAACAATACGACCATTTACACTGACATATACTGGAATTCCTCGAGGTTTCCTTCGACTAAATAATTGTCCCATTAATAATCTTTTAATGTTTAATTTTAAATCAATTATATATACATACTTGTATTTACAATTGATTTTGATTGATAATTTTTTGCTCCAGCTTCTGCATACTCGCAAATATTGCAAGTATTGCGTTTAGTTGGAGTAGGCAAGGCCACCCATACCAGACATGATACGGAGGACGTTGTAGTTGGTGGCATAGACACGGACAGTGGAGGAGGTGTTGGTGCCGACAGCGTTGGGGGAGACAGTGAGGAGGAGGGTGGTGTTATCGATACGAGACAAGTTGCAAGTACCGGAAGGCTGGTGCTGCTCAGGGTTCAAGGCGAAAGAATAGACGTTGATACCGACGGCAGGCACGTTGGTGTGGTGCTGGTAAGGCTGGACCTCGTTGAAGTAACGGCCCTCACGCTCCTGGAAACGATCGTGGCCGTTGAGCTGGATCTTGGCGACGATGGTAGGGTTCTTGCCGGCCATACCCTCAACACGGGTGACGGAGTAACCGGACTCGAGAACCGCACGATCCCACCAGTCGGAGTAGTTGAAAGGCTGCTGACCCTTCCAGGGGTTGATGATGGTGTCATCACAAGAGACGAAGGAATCACGCTGGACAACCCAGATGAGCTCCTTGACGGGGTGGTTGTAGTTGAGCTTGAGCTTGTTGGAGGAAGAGGTGATAGACTCGCCGCCGGTGAACTGGAGGACCTCAATGAGGTACTCGTGAGAGACCTGGGCGAACTTACGACGCTCATCAGTATCGAGGTAAATGTAATCAACGAAGAGAGAGGCAGCAACGAGACCAGCAGCATTGACACGGTCACGGATGACGTGAGGGTTGCTGGTGAACTGGGGAGCATAGTCCCAGCAGAGGTTACGGAGATCGTTGAACTCGAGGTTGATACGGACTACGTGGGACTGGAGGGCGATGAGGGGGAGGGCGAGACCAGGGTTGCGGCAGAACCAGAACTGGAGAGGGATGTAGAGAGTGTATTCAGGGGCACAGTTCTGGATCTCCTCAGAGGTGTTGGGCTCACCAGCACCGCAGTCACCATCACAGGCAACACCACCCTGCTGGATGATGTTGGTGAGCTTGGGGACGTTACCAACCATCTTGGCGTAACCGGCCTGCTTACCGGGCTCCTGGGT